>ENA-OSCG01000044-OSCG01000044.1-marine-sediment-metagenome-genome-assembly--contig:-NODE-44-length-23085-cov-7.515675_pt1 | contig 23085 bp, 20 predicted proteins | sample MGYA00237880_ERZ529332 | MGnify/ENA primary metagenome ERZ529332 (study PRJEB26373, sample SAMN05710708) | marine sediment metagenome | biome: marine; feature: ocean trench; material: sediment... | reverse complement strand
CCCCGCGGCTGTTAAACGCTATGGGAGGAACTATTATGCGTTTTCTTACTACAACGGCGGTTGCTGCGATCATCGCGGCCACGAGCTTTTCTGCTGCTTCGGCGCAGGAAGCCTGTGATCCGGGCGAGATTGTTATCAAATTCGCACATGTAACCAACACCGACCGTCACCCTAAAGGCATCGCGGCTTCGCTGCTGGCCGAGCGTGTGAATGCCGAAATGAACGGCGTCGCATGTATGCAAGTGTTCCCTAACTCGACACTTTACAATGACAACCAGGTTCTCGAAGCTCTGTTGCAGGGCGACGTTCAGTTGGCCGCGCCTTCGCTGTCGAAATTCGAGGCTTTCACCAAAGTCTTCCGTATTTTCGATCTGCCGTTCATGTTCAAAAACATCAACGCAGTTGACGAGTTCCAGCTTTCCGATGCTGGTCAGGCGATGAAAGACTCCATGCAACGTCGTGGTCTTCAAGGTCTTGCGTTCTGGCACAACGGCATGAAAAATATGTCTGCTAATGTACCGCTGATTTGGCCAACAGATGCCGAAGGCCTGAAATTCCGTGTTCAGACATCCGACGTTCTGAAAGCACAGATGGAAGCAATCGGTGGATCGCCTCAGCCAATGGCGTTCTCGGAAGTTTACGGCGCGCTTCAGACAGGCGTTGTTGACGGTCAGGAAAACACTTGGTCCAACATCTACGGCAAGAAGTTCTTCGAAGTGCAAGACGGCACGACTGCTACCAACCACGGTATCATCGACTATCTGTTGGTGACCTCGACTGAATGGTTGGCTGGTCTGGACGCTGACGTTCGCGACCAGTTCCTGGCAATCGTTGCCGAAGTGACTGAACTGCGTAACGGCGAGTCCACACGTATCAATGCTGAAGCTCGGGCTGCCATTGAGGCTGCCGGCGGTGTTGTTCGTGATCTGACACCTGAACAGCGTCAGGCATGGGTTGATGCGATGATGCCAGTTTGGGATATGTTCGAGGGCGATGTGGGCGCAGACAACATTGCGGCTGCTCAGGTTATCAACGCCAAGCACTAAGCCAAACACTAAGACTGTCAGCTCCGGCCCCTATCACAGTGGGCCGGGGTTTTCCGAAAGGGGACACCATGAGCAAGCAATCAAAATTCGGCCACGTGATAAATGAAATCGAGGAGACAGCGATTGCCGTCATCCTTGGTCTGATGACAATCATCACATTTGTTAACGTTGTGCTACGATATGGATTTAATACCGGATTAATCTGGGGGCTTGAGATCACTCTGTTCCTGTTCGCATGGCTGGTGCTGTTTGGCATGAGCTATGCTGTGAAAATTACAGCGCATTTAGGGGTGGATGCGGTTTTGAATCTGCTTAGCCCTAAATCGCGCAAAGTTATGGCGCTTATTTCTGTAACCCTATGTATTATATACGCACTTCTGATGTTCAAAGGGGCGTGGGATTACTGGGCGAATTTCGCCAACCTGCCCCAGACCGAGGGCCGCTGGTTCCCGACGGGCTTTCAGGACACGTTCCTTGGCCGTGCTTGGTATGAAACCAACGACATTCCCGTGCCCGAGTGGCTGCGCTTTATCGAGGGTTGGATGAACGAGGGCGAGGAGTACGAAAAGCTGCCACGATTTATTCCATATGCGATCCTGCCGATAGGTATGGCGCTGCTGTTGTTCCGCTTTATTCAGGCGGCAATTCATTTGGTGACGGGGCGGCAAACCAGCCTGATCGTTAGCCACGAAGCCGAAGATGCTGTGCATGAAATCGCGGCCAAAAGGGATGCGGAGAAATAAATTATGGAAGTTGTAGTTCTATTTGTAATGGTCATAGGCCTGATGCTGATCGGCGTGCCGATTGCGATTTCGCTTGGCCTAAGCTCTATCATGTTTCTTCTGGTGTTGTCGGATACGTCGCTTGCCTCTGTTGCGCAGACGATGTTTCAGGCGATGGCGGGGCATTATACCTTGCTGGCGATCCCGTTCTTTATTCTGGCGTCTTCATTCATGTCGACGGGGGGCGTGGCGAAACGGATCATCCGGTTCTCGATCGCGCTGGTTGGGCATTTGCACGGCGGTATGGCGATTGCGGGCGTTGTGGCTTGTATGCTGTTTGCGGCTTTGTCGGGGTCTTCGCCGGCAACGGTGGTGGCGATTGGCTCGGTTGTGATCGCGGGTATGCAGCAGGTCGGGTATACCAAGGAATTCGGGGCGGGGATTATCGCGGTCGCCGGAACATTGGGGATATTGATCCCGCCGTCCATTGTGATGGTGGTATATGCTTCGGCTACGGACGTATCCGTGGGCCGGATGTTCCTGGCGGGGGTGATCCCGGGGTTGATGGCCGGAACTATGCTGATGATAGCGATCTACATCTGGGCGCGGGTGAAAAACCTGCCCAAAGGCGAATGGCTTGGCTGGGGTGAGGTGTTTTCCTCGGCGCGCGATGCGGGCTGGGGGCTGTTCTTGATGGTCATCATTCTGGGTGGTATTTACGGCGGTGTGTTCACGCCGACCGAGGCGGCGGCGGTAGCGGCGATTTATTCCTTCCTGATCTCGATGTTCATTTATCGCGATATGGGGCCGTTGGCTGGCAAGAATGGCGGCCCTCCTACTTCATTGCTGAAAAAGCCATGGGTGCTGGTGACGGCGTGGGTTCACAAAGACACGAAAGATACGTTGTTCGAGGCAGGTAAACTGACGGTGACGTTGCTGTTTATCATCGCCAACGCTCTGATCCTGAAACATGTTTTGACGGAGGAGCAAATCCCGCAGCAAATCGGGGTGCGATGCTAGATGCGGGTTTTGGTGTTATCTGGTTCCTTGTTATCGTCAACGTCATTCTGTTGATCGGCGGCCAGTTTATGGAGCCATCGGGCCTGATTGTTATCGTTGCCCCGCTGGTGTTCCCGATTGCGATAGAGCTGGGGGTGGACCCAATTCACCTAGGAATCATCATGGTGGTAAACATGGAGATTGGAATGATAACGCCGCCCGTGGGGTTGAATTTATTCGTGACCTCGGGGGTTGCGGGGATGCCGATGATGAGCGTGGTAAAGGCCTCCCTCCCATGGTTGGCAATCCTGTTCGTGTTCCTGATTATGATAACATATATTCCGGTGATCTCGACGTTCTTGCCGACGTACTTCATGGGGCCGGAGCTAATTATAAATTGATGTAGGGTGCATCGTCGGGCGTAAACAACGGTGCGTGGGGACCACGCACCCTACGGGATTTAGGCACAAAAAATGTGACGTTCGGGGAAACCCGCGCCATTTGTGTCAATAATCTCGGGAGGTTCTGCCGGTGAACCGGGTCTGATCCGTCGGGGTGGACAGGTCGATATGCAGCGGAGCTATCGCGCTTTGCGGCCCAACACCGAAGCCAGTGTCGCCAATTGCCAGTCTGACGACCCTAGTTGAGTGGGTAGTCGGTCGTGTCAGATTTACTATTTGCACAAGTGCGATACCCCGATGAACGTTTTAAGTCCTGCTCGGCAAACATATCTATACAACGAATTGGTAAACATTCGGTTAAGCGCAACCGCCGAGCGTTAGCGAGGCTTGGCCCAACGGTAAACGGATTGCCCGGCGGGCATCCGGTTGCGGGCGGGAGCGCTCCCGCCTGTTGTTGGCATGTTGCTAGCACAACAAGCCGCCGCTCGTTGGGGGTGGCCTCGCTGACGCTCGGCGGTTGTGATTAGTCTTTGCCGCGATATGGTTCGACATATTGCAGTGCCATGTCCCACGGGAAGAAAATCCATGTGTCTTGGCTGACCTCGGTGATGAACGTGTCCGTCATATCGCGGCCTTCGGGTTTGGCGTAGACTGTTGCGATGTGGGCTTTGGGGAACAGTTCTTTGACGACCCTCAGGGTTTTCCCTGTGTCCACCAGATCATCGATAATCAGCACGCCAGTGCCATCCCCCATTAAATTCATATCCGGGGATTTAAGGATAACCGCTTCGGATTGTGCTTGGTGGTCGTAAGATTTCACACTGATTGTATCAACCGTTCGAATGTCCAGTTCGCGCGCAACAATCATCGCCGGGGCCATGCCGCCGCGTGTAATTGCGATTACGGCTTTCCAGGCACCGTTGTTTGGGCCTTTGCCGTCGAGGCGCCATGCAAGGGCGCGGCTATCGCGGTGGATTTGGTCCCAGCTGATGTGGAACCCTTTTTCGTGTGGCAGTTTATCCGTCATTTTTTTTACGTCCCTGAACTACATCAATATCCGGTGCATCTTCGGCCTTCATGCCAACAACATTATAGCCAGCATCCACGTGATGATTCTCGCCCGTAACACCGGACGACAGGTCCGACAGCAGATACATGGCCGATTTCCCGACCTCGGTCTGGGTTACGTTACGCCGCAGCGGCGAGTTCAGCTCGTTCCACTTCATGATATAGCGGAAATCGCCGATCCCCGATGACGCCAATGTTTTGATAGGGCCAGCAGACAGCGCATTTATGCGGATGTTTTTTGGTCCCAGATCCATCGCCATATACTTAACCGAGGCCTCCAGCCCCGCCTTGGCAATGCCCATGACGTTATAGTGCGGCATAACTTTTTCGGCCCCGTAATATGTCAACGTCAGGCAAGACCCGCCGTCCGGCATCATCTTTTCGGCCCGTTGCACAACGGCGGTGAAAGAATAGACCGAGATATTCATCGTACGGTCAAAATTGGCCGCAGTGGTGTCAACGTAGCGTCCGCGCAGCTCGTTCTTGTCGGAAAAGCCGATAGCGTGCAGCAAAAAGTCCAGTTTGCCCCATTTTTCTTGCAACGTGGCAAAAACCATGTCCATTGATTCTTCGTTTGTGACGTCGCATTCCAGCACGATGTCCGAGCCCAGGCTCTCGGCCAGCGGGCGGACGCGTTTGCCCAATGCCTCGCCTTGAAAGGTAAATGCCAGCTCCGCACCCTGTTCGTGGCACGCTTGGGCCACACCCCACGCGATTGATCTGTTGTTCGCGACGCCCATAATCAGGCCGCGTTTGCCTTCCATAAGTCCTGCACCCATCGTGATGTCCCTTGTCATAGATTTATTTCGCTGGTTTAAGCTATTGAAACACATGCAGCAAGAATGTTGAACCGTTAGAGGGCATAATGCACGAAAATTCGAAACGAACCGGAATATTTGCAGGCGATGATCCGTTTCAGATCGCGCGCAACTGGCTGGCGGAGGCCGAGGGCACAGAGCCAAATGACCCGAACGCCATCGCGCTGGCGACCGTTGATGCGGATGGCATGCCCAATGCGCGGATGGTGCTGCTGAAGGATATCGAGGCTGGCGCGTTTGTCTTTTACACCAACTACGGCAGTGCCAAAGCGGTGGAGATTGATCAGGGGGGCAAGGCCGCTTTCGTGATGCATTGGAAATCCTTGCGCCGCCAAATCAGAGTGCGCGGTGTGGTCGAGCGCGAGGCCGGGGAAAAGGCGGATGCGTATTATTCTTCCCGCTCGCTGCCAAGCCGTTTGGGGGCTTGGGCCTCGAAACAATCACAACCTCTGGGTTCGCGCGGGGAATTATTGGCGAAGGTTGCTAAAATTACCGCAACCAAAGGTCTGAACCCTGATCGCCCGCCGTTTTGGGGGGGGTACCGGATTATTCCAACGGAAATCGAGTTCTGGGCGGATGGTCAGCACCGCTTGCACGACAGGTTTCGCTGGTCACGAGCCAAGGTGGAAAATGCATGGAGAATCGAACGTTTACAGCCGTAAAACACGTATAGATTGCGACTTTTCTTACGGCTCACGTTGTGGTATGATTGTGGCGATAAACTGGGGCGTTTTATGATCTCTTGGCTTATCCTCCTGTTTACTAGCTGTTTACTAGATACTAAATTTGCTGTTAGTTTAGCGAGTAGGACATGATAACAAACGACCATGCATAGATGTATACAATAGAATGCATGAGAAGAAAGAGAAGTAGATAAGATGATCAAGGGGCAGGTCAAATGGTTTGATGCAGCGAAAGGATTCGGATTCGTCGTGTGTGACGATGACGAAGGTGATATTCTTCTGCACGCCAATGTTTTAAGAAATTTTGGGCGGAGTTCGGTTGCCGAAGGTTCGCATATTGTGATCGAGGTGCAAGTCACGGATCGTGGGCGTCAAGCGTCGGTTATCCTTGAAATCGATGCACCGGCGAATGAGGTTGCCGATGCGGATGCCTTGGATTCGCCCGGCATTCCCGATGTTGCCGCCGATATTCCGTTTCAACCGGCACGGGTGAAATGGTTCGACAAGGCCAAGGGGTTTGGCTTTGCCAACGTCTTTGGCAGTGACGACGACATCTTCCTGCATGTGGAAATTTTGCGACATTACGGGCTGTCTGATTTGCAACCTGGCGAGGCTATCTCTGTGCGCATTATTGCAGGGCCGCGTGGACAGATGGCTGGCGAGGTTCAGTCTTGGGACCACGTGATCCACAAAGGGGCCTGATATTCTACGTTTTCTGACACCTTTAATTCTGGCGCTTGGGCTGATGACATCGGCCAATGCGGCGACTATGTGCGCGCCGGACAAGCTCGATATTCGTTCTGACAGCAGTTCTGTGCGCTTTACCATCGAGGTCGTGGATACGCCTGAAACTCGGGCGATGGGTCTTATGAACCGTGAAACGCTGGGGACGTTTGCGGGGATGTTGTTTGTCTACCCCCACCCGCAATCCATACGGTTCTGGATGCGTAATACGCTTATCCCGCTGGATATGGTGTTCATCGATGCGCAGGGCGTTGTGCAATATGTGCATGAAAATGCAATCCCGCTGGACGAAACCTCGATATTTGGCGGAAACGACATTCAATACGTCTTCGAGATCAACGGCGGGCTGGCCCGAACTTTGGATATTGGCGTTGGATCCGAGGTTCGGCATCCCTCTATAACAGGTGCTGAAGTTATCTGGGCCTGCGACTGATTTTTCGCTTTCCTTCGGGGATTCTACATTGTAGATGAACCACATTAGTCGGGGCGTGGCGCAGCCTGGTAGCGCGACGGTTTTGGGTACCGTAGGTCGGAGGTTCGAATCCTCTCGCCCCGACCAATATTTTCCAAAAGTTCATTGTTGCACGAAGCTAATTCGGTTGGTCTCGGGGCAATTCTGGAAACTTCGGGAACGGCCGGTTTTTCCGTAAAATATTTCAGTTGAGTATTCGATTTTCACCGGACGCAATGATTCTGCTGAATGTAAACAATGGTATACCTTAACGCTCCGCGACAGATACAAAGGTAAAACAGTTGAAAACCCTTGGTATTATTTATATCAGTTTTTTCGCATATAGCTGCGCAAATATCGCGCAAAAAATTTCGGCGCCAGCGCGACTCCCCTCACAATCTTGTGACAGAGTTTAGTCAACAAATTTTTGTGAAAAAAAGAAAAATAAATTCGTTGACGGTGTGGGTCTAAATACTTCAATTAGATGACGTAGAGGTATCAACCACAATATGTAGTGTGTCGGCAGGGCTAAGGAGAAAACCTGTAAAGTTTGCTTAATTGCGAACTTAAGGTGCGATACTTGGTCGATTGTGGTGAATATAAAATCAAAGATCTCATGTTTGAACTGGGGTCGCATAAATACGAGGGCAAGCATGAAGATCGAGCGGAAATTTACTAAAGTAAAAACAGGTGCCTACGGCGAAATTGAATTCAAGACAACAGCGTCGGAGATCAGAAATCCCGACGGCTCGATCGTGTTCGCGCTGGATAACATCGAAATTCCTGTGGGGTGGAGCCAGGTTGCCTCTGATGTGATCGCCCAAAAATACTTCCGCAAGGCCGGTGTGCCAGCTGCCGTTACGAGGGTTAAGGAAAAGGGTATCCCCGAATTCCTGCGCCCCTCGGTGCCCGACAAGGCCGCGTTGGCCAAGCTGCCCGAGAACGAGCGCTACATCGGCGAAACCACCGCCACGCAGGTGTTTGACCGCCTTGTGGGCACATGGTGTTACTGGGGCTGGAAAGGTGGGATGTTCACCACCGAGGCCGACGCCAAGACCTATTACGACGAGATGCGCTTTATGATGGCCAGCCAGATGGCCGCGCCGAATTCCCCGCAGTGGTTCAACACCGGCCTGCATTGGGCCTACGGAATTGATGGGCCGGGGCAGGGGCATCACTATGTGGATTACAAAACCGGCAAGCTGGTGAAATCGGACAGTGCTTACGAGCACCCGCAGCCCCACGCTTGTTTCATCCAGTCGGTTTCCGATAATCTGGTGAACGAGGGCGGTATCATGGATTTGTGGACCCGCGAGGCGCGGTTGTTCAAATATGGCTCCGGTACGGGCACGAATTTCAGCTCGCTTCGGGGTTCGAACGAGACGTTGGCGGGGGGCGGCAAGTCTTCTGGTTTGATGTCTTTCCTTAGGATTGGCGACCGTGCGGCGGGGGCGATCAAGTCTGGTGGCACCACGCGTCGGGCGGCGAAGATGGTTATTTGTGATATGGACCATCCCGACATTGAAGAATTCATTAACTGGAAAGTTATTGAAGAACAAAAGGTTGCGGCACTAGTTGCAGGTTCCAAAATCCATAAACAACGCCTTGAGGAAATCTTTGCCGCGATCCGTGCATGGGACGGGGCCGAGGCAGATGCGTTTGATCCCAAGGTTAACGCCAAGCTGAAGGCGGCGGTTCGGTCGGCCAAGAAAATGTCGGTGCCGGAAACCTACGTGAAGCGGGTTTTGCAATATGCGCAGCAAGGTTTTACCAGCATCGAATTCCCGACATATGACACAGACTGGGATTCCGAGGCGTATTTGACGGTTTCGGGGCAGAATTCAAACAACTCGGTTCGTGTGACCGATGCGTTTCTACAAGCCGTGAAAGACGACGCGGATTGGGAGCTGATCAAGCGCACGGATGGCACGGTTGCCAAAACCGTTAAAGCCTCCGATCTGTGGGATCAGATCGGGCATGCGGCTTGGGCTTGTGCGGATCCGGGCATCCAGTTCCACGACACGATTAATGACTGGCACACCTGCCCCGAAGATGGTGCTATCCGTGGGTCAAACCCCTGTTCGGAATACATGTTTCTTGATGATACGGCGTGTAATCTCGCCTCGATGAACCTGTTGACGTTCCTGCATGACGGGCAGTTTGATGCGGACGGGTATATCTACGCGACACGTCTTTGGACGATGACGCTGGAAATCTCGGTGTTGATGGCGCAGTTCCCGTCGAAAGAAATCGCGGAACTCAGCTACAAATTCCGCACCCTTGGTCTTGGCTATGCCAACATCGGCGGTTTGCTGATGAACATGGGCTTTGGGTACGATTCCGACGAGGGACGCGCCCTCGGGGCGGTTTTGACGGCGATTATGACCGGGGTTGCCTATAAAACTTCGGCCGAGATGGCCAAGGAATTGGGACCGTTTGATGGCTATGCCAAAAACGCCGAACATATGTTGCGGGTGATGCGCAACCATCGTCGTGCGGCTTACGGCGAGACAAAAGGGTATGAGGGCTTGTCGGTGATGCCGGTGCCGCTCGACCATGATAATTGCCCTGACGGTCAGCTGATAAACCTTGCGCATAAAGCGTGGGACGAGGCCTTGAAGATGGGCGAGCAGCATGGCTACCGCAACGCGCAGGTGTCCGTGATTGCGCCGACCGGCACGATTGGGCTGGTGATGGATTGTGACACAACCGGCATTGAACCCGACTTCGCGTTGGTGAAATTCAAGAAACTTGCCGGTGGCGGGTATTTCAAAATCATCAACCGCTCGGTTCCTGCGGCGCTTAGCAATCTGGGCTATTCCACCAGCCAGATCGAGGAAATCACCTCGTATGCGGTTGGGCATGGCACGATTGGCAATGCACCGGGGATTAACCATACATCGTTGCTGGGGCATGGGTTCAGTGCGGTCGAGATCGACAAGGTCGAGGCGGCGATGCCGACGGCGTTTGACATCAAGTTCGTGTTCAACCAGTGGACGTTGGGCGAAGATTTCTGCCGTAAAACCCTTGGAATTCCTCAAGAAAAACTGAACGATCCGTCGTTCGACCTGCTGCGCCACCTTGGCTATTCGCGCCAACAGATCCGCGATGCAAACAACCATGTTTGCGGAACGATGACACTGGAAGGCGCACCATTCCTTAAGGAAACGCATTATAAAGTCTTCGATTGCGCGAATATTTGCGGGCGGATTGGCACGCGTTACCTGAGCGTTGAAAGCCACATCAATATGATGGCGGCGGCGCAGAGCTTTATCTCGGGTGCGATTTCCAAAACCATCAACATGCCCAATGATGCAACGATCGAGGAATGTAAGGCGGCCTATGAGCTTAGCTGGTCTTTGGGCGTGAAAGCGAATGCGCTTTACCGCGATGGATCCAAGCTGTCGCAGCCGCTTTCATCGGCTTTGATTGATGATGACGATGAAGATTTGGAAGAACTTCTGAGCGAGGCGCATGTGGCGGATCGCCCGGCAATTCTGGCCGAGAAGATTGTCGAAAAGATCATCATCAAGGAAGTCGCGCGAGGCCGTTATAAACTGCCGCAACGCCGCAAAGGGTATACGCAAAAAGCTGTTGTCGGTGGGCATAAGGTTTACCTGCGCACAGGTGAATACGAGAGCGGCGAGCTGGGTGAAATCTTTATCGATATGCACAAGGAAGGTGCCGGTTTCCGTGCGATGATGAATAATTTCGCCATCGCGATCTCGGTCGGGCTGCAATATGGCGTGCCGCTGGAGGAATTCGTCGATGCGTTTACGTTCACACGATTCGAGCCTGCGGGCATGGTGCAAGGGAACGACAGCATCAAAAATGCGACCTCGATCCTTGATTATATCTTCCGCGAACTGGCCGTTTCGTATCTGGACCGCACCGATCTGGCACATGTGAAACCGACGGGCGAAACCTTTGATTCTCTGGGACGCGGGACCGAGGAAGGCGTTAGTAATATCGGGAATGTTGAAGGCGAGGTGGCCAAATCCTCCATCGATATGATCCGCCAGATTTCCTCAACCGGATATTTGCGCAAGCGCGTACCCGAGGATTTGGTGGGCATGCAAACCGTGGTGGAAACCGCGACGGCGACGGTACGCGAAACCGTGACGACTATGACAGCACCGGCGGCCATGGATGATCGGGTCGTGGCGAAAATGCAGGGCTACGAGGGGGATGCTTGTGGCGAATGCGGGAACTTTACGCTGGTGCGCAACGGAACTTGTATGAAGTGCAACACTTGCGGGGGGACCTCTGGGTGTAGCTGAATTACAGACAGGTGGAGGAGGCGCATAATTATCTAGCGCGCCTCCGGCATTCAGGCCGCAGGCAATGAACCGAGCGGTATTAACGGTGAGCCTGAATCGCGAAACTGGGGGTGGTTATACCACCTCCATTTTTTTGCTTACATTAGGAATATCGAGTAAGTTGTTGATATTAACGGCCGCGTGCCAAGGCGGCGACTCCGGTTCTGGCCAGCTCGGTTAGGCCTAGCGGGCGCATGAGTTCAACGAAGGCGTCGATTTTCTCGGATGTGCCGGTGATTTCAAACACGAAGCTGCTTAACGTTGTATCAACAACATTAGCGCGGAAAATATCGGCGAGGCGCATGGCCTCGACACGTTTTTCGCCCTCTCCGGTGACTTTCAGCATCGCCAGTTCGCGTTCAACGGAGGGACCCTCAACCGTTAAATCGTTAACGCTGTGGATGGGGATCATGCGATCCAGCTGGGCTTTGATTTGTACGATCACTGCGGGCGTTCCGGTGGTGACGATGGTGATGCGGGACAGGTGACCATGGTGGTCCGTTTCGGCAACTGTCAGGCTGTCGATGTTGTAACCGCGGCCGGAAAACAGGCCGATGACGCGGGCCAGCACACCGGCCTCGTTGTCTACGATTACGGTTAGGGTGTGGGTCTCGACCTCGTCCCCCAGAGGGTTTTTAAGATCGTAAGCGCTTTTTCTGGAAGCACCTTTTTTCAAAACAAGAGCGTTCATTGTGTTTTCCTTTTCGTCGGATGAAGTGTCCGCAATATTCGTGCGAATGTCTATGGCTAAACGGATATGCGCAGCTCGAGCGGCGGGGGCAAAGCGATGCTGCCGTCGGTTGGAAGGGTGTGTTTATTGTCCAGAAGGCGGGACAAGAAGGGGGCAAATTCGCGGGCGAATTTGCGGTCGTCTTGTGGGGACATCTCTGCTTTATACCGCTGGGGGATGCCCTTGTTGAACTGGGTGAACCGCCCATCAAGGACTTTGTTAACGATTTGTTCGGGGTTTCCGGCTATGCCTAACTGGGTAAGAATGCGTTGCGCGGTGGTTTGCATGTCAAAAGCGATGTCCTCGAAATCCAGTGGCAGGACGTTTGGCAGGCGCAGCCATGCGGTTAAGCTGTCGCATTGATTGCGGATGCCGGATTTGGCGTCTTCTAGTGTTTCGATTTCGTCGAAGGCGGGTTTGCCGTTTGCGCGGGCGCGAATCCCGTGATCGAGCATCGAGAGCGCCATGTCGCGTGGATCGCGGTAGCAGGCATGGGCGATGGCTTGGCCGTTCTGGATCATCTTTACGATTGCCGGATCGGGGCGGGTGTGGGTTTTGATGACGATGGGGTGGCCGATGGATTGCACGGTTTGCCACAGCTCGGCGGCTTGATCATCGGTGAAATGTTGGCCGAAGTTCAGTTTTTTGTTCGGGCCAATCAGGTGCGCGGGCAGGCGGTGTTGTTTGTACCCCGCCTGCAACAGCGCCTCGCTGACCATGTGAAAGGCCAGCGTGGTGCCGCATTTTGTCATGCCGTAACTGAAATAAATCAGAGGTTTCATGTAGTTGTACCGCGTTATTAAACTAACGCTGCACCTTTGCCAGTGATCGCGTTTTCGGTTTTGGCATCGCCCATCAGCATTTCGTTATGGGCGGCACCGCTGGGGATCATCGGGTAACAGTTTTCGTGTTTCTCGACCACGCAGTCGAAGATGACGGGGCCGTCGTAGTCCAGCATCTCCATTATTGCGTCGTCCAGATCGGCCGGATCTGAGCAACGAATGCCCTTGGCGCCGAAGGCATCGGCCAGTTTCACGAAGTCGGGCAGGGATTCAGACCAGCTTTGCGAATAGCGCGAGCCGTGCAAAAGTTCCTGCCACTGGCGGACCATGCCGAGGCGCTCATTATTGAGGATAAACTGTTTGGTCGGCAGGTTGAACTGGATTGCCGTACCCATTTCCTGCATGTTCATCAGCCAGCTGGCCTCGCCCGCGACGTTGATAACCAGCGCGTCAGGATGGGCGATTTGCACACCCATGGAGGCAGGCGTGCCGTAGCCCATCGTGCCCAAGCCACCGGATGTCATAAAGCGGTGCGGCTCCTCAAAAGTCAGATATTGCGCGGCCCACATCTGGTGCTGGCCCACTTCGGTGGTGATATAGCGGTCGTGGTCTTTGGTCAGGGCTTCGAGCCGTTGCAGCGCGTATTGTGGTTTGATGATGGTGTCGGAGTTCTTGTATTTCAGGCAATCGACAGCCTTCCACTCGGATATTTGGGCCTGCCACTTGGCGATGCCTGCGGCGTTGGTTTTGCGCCCGCGAGACTTCCAGACCTTGAGGATATCTTCCAGAACATGGCCGATATCGCCGATGATAGGCGTGTCCACGCGGATGATTTTGTTGATCGAGGATGGGTCGATGTCGATGTGCACCTTGTAGCTGTTCGGGCTGAACGCATCGGTGCGCCCCGTGATGCGGTCGTCGAAACGCGCCCCGACACAGAGCATGAAATCGCAGTCGTGCATGGCCATGTTGGCCTCGTATGTGCCGTGCATGCCCAGCATTCCCAGCCAGTTTTCGCCAGACGCGGGGTAGGCGCCAAGGCCCATCAGCGTGGAGGTGATCGGCGCACCGGTGGCGTCCGCCAACTCGCGCAGCAACTGGCTGGCCCCGACACCGGAGTTGATAACACCGCCGCCGGAATAGATGATGGGGCGCTCGGCTTTCTCCAGCATCTCGACCGCTTTGGTGATGGCGTCGATGTCGCCTTTTACGCGTGGCTGGTAATGCGAGACCTTGGTTTTTTGTATAGTAGTGTAATTCCCCATCGCAAACTGGACGTCCTTGGGGATGTCGACCAGAACGGGTCCGGGGCGGCCGGTTGTGGCCACATGGAAGGCTTGGTGAATGGTTTCGGCCAAGATGTTGGTGTCTTTAACCAGCCAGTTGTGCTTGGTGCAGGGGCGGGTGATGCCGATGGTGTCGGCCTCCTGAAAGGCGTCGTTGCCGATCATGAAAGTGGGAACCTGACCCGTCAGAACGATCATCGGGATCGAATCCATCAGCGCGTCGGTCATGCCTGTCACAGCGTTCGTTGCACCGGGGCCGGAGGTTACCAGAACAACGCCGGGTTTTCCGGTGGAGCGGGCATAGCCTTCGGCGGCGTGGGTTGCGGCCTGTTCGTGGCGCACGATGATGTGGCGGATTTTGTTTTGCTTGAAAATCTCGTCGTAAATTGGAAGGATGGCACCGCCGGGATAACCAAAGATTATTTCGACACCTTGATCCTTCAAGGCTTGAACTACTATCTGGGCGCCGGTCATTTGACGGGTCATCGTGCTTACTCCAATTTTCGGGGGCAACCCCGTTTCGCTTATAAGGTGACCTGAAAGGCCACAAAAATTCCCTGATTGCAGGGGGTGGTCGTTTCGCCGACATAGCTAAGAATATGACAAAACGTATTTCTGCGACGATAATTTGCTGAAATAAATACCCTGTCGCCGTTCGCAATTTTTAGTATTCTGCTTTCGGAAGGTCAACAGTGATTTGTAAATTAAATTACGAAAGCATGCGGTATTTTGTTATTATATTTCACATTACGGGTATTTATTGCATTAATCAATAATTTACCAAGCGTAAACTGCACTGACCTGTATTTAGTCTGAATAAAAGAAACATGAAGGCATGAAAACTGGACGGAAAAACTTACCAATTGACTAAAATATGCGTTGCATAATGACGGCGGTTAAGTAATTTAGGTATGTTACTCGATCAGCCCCGCAATAAATGCGGGGTTAAAACTGGGAGGTTATTAATGGATCGTCGTTCTTTTCTAAAAAATTCCGCACTTGGCGGTGCAGCAGTTGCTGCATCCTCGACGCTCGCGGCTCCGGCATATGCACAGGGCAAGCGCACGTTGACTATGGTTACATCTTGGCCGCACGGCTTCGCTGTTCTTGATGACGCGGCTGTTCACTTCGCTGATACAGTAACCGCGATGACTGACGGCGCACTTACAATCGACAAGAAAGCTCCGGGCGAGCTGGTTGGTGCGCTTGAAGTGTTTGACGCTGTGACTTCTGGTCAGGCTGATATTTATCACTCTGCCGATTACTACTATATTGGTCAGCATCCGGGTTTTGCGTATTTTACAGGCGTTCCTTTCGGCGGTACAGCGCAAGAGCTGACAAACTGGTACAACCATGATGGCGGCAAAGAGCTGCATGACGAGCTGGGTCAGATCTTTGGTCTGAAATCCTTCCTCGCCGGCAACTCCGGTTCGCAGTCCGGTGGTTGGTTCCGCAAGGAAATCAACTCGGCCGAAGACTTCAAAGGTCTTAAGTTTCGTATGCCAGGTCTTGGCGGCAAAGCGCTTGGTAAACTGGGCGCATCTGTTCAGAACATTCCAGGCGGCGAGCTTTATCAGGCGCTGTCCTCCGGTGCTTTGGATGGTCTTGAGTGGGTTGGTCCTTGGGCTGATGAACGTGCGGGCTTCCAGGAAGTTGCGAAAATCTACTACACCGCTGGTTTCCACGAGCCAGGTTCGGGCCTTTCCCTTGGTGTAAACCGCGATGTGTTCGAGGGTCTTTCGGTAGCACACCAGACAATCATCGAGCAGGCGTCATTGGCTACAACCAACCACAACCTGTCGCTGACATTGGCAAACAACGGTGCAGCCCTTGCACGTCTTCAGGCACAGGGTGTTCAGACACTTCAGTTCAGTGATGACGTTTGGGATGCATTCGGTAGAGCTTCTGCTGAAGTTATGGATGAATTCATGGATGACGAGCTGTTCGCCCGTATCCGTGCCAGCTTCGAGAAATCGATGGCTTCCTCCGCTTCATGGATTTCGCTGTCGGATGGTGAGTATGTTCGCCAACGTACACGCGTTCTTGCGAACCGCTAAACCTTCGCTAATTCCAAAATAACAAGTCTCCTCCCCTTTATTGGGGAGGGGGATTTTGATGATACGTGGGTGATAACTGCGAACGTCTAACAGGAGACTTTGTGCACTATGGATTTTATTATTTGGGTGTTTACCAACATTGGCATGGGTTTTGTGAACCTTTTCTATGTAATATTTAATCCATCTTCGTGGCTCGATTGGTCCGATAAAACCGTTTTGGGGCATTTCATCTATTACGGTGCCTCTAGCGAGCTGTTCTTCGTTATATTCGATGTTTTTGTGGTAATAACCATCGTCGGCATATTTTATCGTAATTTTCTTTGGGCAATTGTCCGCGCTTCCGAGGCCTTCGCCAACACGGTTGGCCGCTTCGCCGCATGGGCGGCATTGTTTATGGTCTTGCAGCAAATAATGATCGTATTCCTGCAACGGATTTTCAAAGTCGCCGAAATTTCAATCAGCCCGTTCGGATACGCCTTCACGCGCGACCTAAGCTGGTACGGCGAGGAATTGAAATTCTATAACGCCCTGATCGTTTGTCTGGCCGCGTCCTACACGTTCGTGCAAGGCGGCCATGTGCGGGTTGACCTGTTCTATGCAGGGATGCGGCACCGTGCCAAACGGGTTGTGGATATGTTCGGGTCACTGTTCTTCATTATCCCGTTCATGACGATCATCTGGATGTTTGGCTGGTTCTTCATGTGGCGGCATCTGGTCACGCCAAAAGTGAATGTGACTAAAACATTAGAACAAATGGAAAGTTTGTCGGCGTACCTGAAATGGAATGTTGAAACCATCGGTTTCTCTCCTAACGGGTTTGACGGGTACTTCCTGTTCAAAATCCTGCTGGTCAGCTTCGCAGGTATGATGTTTATTCAAGGTTTGACGTTCTTCTGGCGCTCCATGCTGGAATTAATCGAGGGTGAGGCCAGTGCAGGTAAATATTTGCAACTGGACAGGTCGAACGACGACACGGCTGACGCAGCCGCCACAACACATTAAAGGTAGGATAATATAATGCTCTTCGGACTAGATGGCGTCGAATTAGGCCTGATTATTGTGTTTGTCTGCCTTTTTGCTGGAATTATGTCGGGCTTTCCGGTGGCTTTTGCTATCGGTGGGGCCGCGACGATTTCTTTCGGTATTCTGGCGGTGCTGGACAGCTCCGGCTTGCTGACGAAAGAGGTGCTGGACACTTCTAGCACTGCATATAAAGACTTGCTGAACGCGGGGGTGGACCGGAAGGTTATTTCGATCTTCAAGTATCCCGAGTTACCGATCTATATGGATCCGCTGTTTAGCGGTGGTTGGGAAACCGCGATGAACCGCAACATTTCGTTCATCGCTAACCGCATGAACGAACGGGTTATTGCGGGACAGTCGATTGAAACACTACTGGCTGTGGCGATGTTCGTTCTGATGGGCATCATGCTGGAGCGCTCCAAAATCGCCGAGGATTTGTTGACAACTATGGGCCGCGTGTTTGGGCCGCTTCCGGGCGGTTTGGCGGTGTCGGTTGTTGTGGTTGGTGCATTCCTTGCCGCGTCCACCGGTATCGTTGGTGCAACTGTGGTGACTATGGGCTTGCTTACATTGCCGACAATGTTGCGGCACAACTATTCGCCGGAATTGGCGACAGGGGTTATCGCGGCATCGGGAACGCTGGGGCAGATCATTCCGCCGTCCATCGTTATCGTTCTGTTGGGCACCTTGGCTGGCGACATCTATTCCGCCGCACAGGAAGGTCGCGCGATCGAGGCTGGTTGTACCGATGCATTGACCTATCTGGGCAAAGCGGCGGTTCTGTCGGTTGGTACATTGTTCAAAGCGGCGTTGTTGCCGGGTATTATGTTGGCCTTCATGTACGCCGCATATGCGTTCGGGTATGCTTTGCTGAACCCTGACAAGGCTCCGCCCATTAAGGTGGAGGCTTCGACCGGCCCAACCACAACTCGCAACCATAAACTTCTTTGGCTACTGGGTGTTCCCACAAGCATTATCCTGTTTGCAATTACGGCTTCGTCGTTCAACATGGTTGGTAGTCAGAGCACGTATGTATCACCTATTGCCGAGATTGGCGTCCAAGCCGAGCTTCGCACGTTTGTTGGCGAGCAATGTCAGGCCTCGATGATTGAATTGCACGGTCAAGAGGCTTGGGATAAGTCGATAGCTGTTCAAGCAGAAATCGAGGCAGATGGTGGCGGTCTAAGCATGGAAGAGCGTCGCCGCACACCCGAGCAAATCGAAGTGGCTCGTGCTGAGATGATCGCCAATGCCGCACCTATCGGTTCTGGGCTGATTAAAATACTGGTTTTGTTCGCGCTGATGCTGACCATCGCTTACGGCGTTGCACCGCGCGAGAATAAGCGACCCCTTTATATCGGTGGATTTGGTATTGGATTGTCGTTGCTGGTGGATATTCTGCTGCTCGGGCCGCAATCCTCGCCCGGTACGATATTCGCGTTGCAGGCGGCTCCGTTTGCCGTGATGTTCACAGGGCTAAAGGTTGCCGCGAAACGGTTGGCGCAGAACGAAGTTCTACGGGTTGTGTTCCCGCCGCTGGTTTTGATTATGGCCGTTCTTGGCTCGATCCTTGGTGGTATTACCAACCCGACTCCCGCGGCGGCCCTCGGGGCTGGTGGCGCGATTATGTTGGCGGCGTTCCGCAAGCTGAAGGACGAAGGCGGCACCGGAAAAATCATTCTGGTCACCGCATTCGCCATGGTTCTGTTGTTGCTCGTTGGCATGAACTTCGATCTTCGCGCCAATATCTCGAACGTCAAGTTTGAAAACTGGATAGCAATTATAGCGTCGTTGGTATTCTACCACGTCGCCATGGGCGGGTTGTTATTCGCCTGCTGGACGTTGTGGAAAACGGCGGTGTTGACACCGGTGGTGCGGGAAACCGCCAAGGTGACCTCGATGGTTTTCGCGATCCTGATTGGATCACAAATGCTGAACCTCGTGATCATCTCGTTTGGTGGCGAGCACTATATACAGTCATTCCTGCGCAGTTTTGAACGCGAGTGGGTTGTCTTCCTGATCGTGATGGCGGTGCTGTTCTTCCTTGGGTTCGTTCTGGACTTTCTGGAAATCATCTACATCGTGATCCCCATCGTTGGTCCGGTTATCTACGGCGGTACGATGGACCCGAAATGGGTGACGATCATGATCGCGGTGAACCTGCAAACCAGCTTCCTGACCCCGCCGTTCGGCTTCGCGCTGTTCTATTTGCGCGGTGTTGCTCCGGCGAGCGTGACAACGGCGCATATCTACCGTGGTGTGATACCGTTCGTGATTATTCAGGTGTTCGCGTTGCTGATGCTGTGGTTCTTCCCCGGCGTGGTGACGATCATTCCAAACCTGCTAAGCTGATCGCAACCAAAACATACAAAAAACGCCTCGATTTTCATCGGGGCGTTTTTTATGTTTTTATGTCTGTGGAGGAAGGTGGATTGCGGCGACCTGCTCGGCCACCGGATCATTGCCCAACGGATTTTCGCGGACATTGGCGATCATTTCGTCGGTTAACGCATTCCAGATGCCATCTTTGAAAACTTCTAACGGGCGGTAGTTCGCCTTGTAGTTCATCTTGGCGCTACCCGGCACCCAGAACCCCAGATATATGTAAGGCAAGCCGGCCTCTCGCGCCATGCGGATATGGTCAAGGATGATATACGCGCCCATACTGCGCTTCTTCAAATCGGGGTCAAAGAAGGAATAAACCATCGACAACCCGTCATGCAGAACATCGGTCAGGCAGGCGGCTTTCAGGGTTTTTTCGCCAGCGTCATTCGTTTCGTAATATTCAACCACCCGACTTTGCACAGGGGTTTCTTCGATCATGGCGGCGAATTCGTACATATCCATGCCCGCCATTCCGCCATCCGCGTGCCGCTGATTCAGGTATTTTTCGAACAGCTCGTAATGCTCTTCGGTTGCCCAAGGGGATTTCACTTCGCGGCTTAACTTTTGATTTCGTTTCAGAATTCGCCGTTGACTGCGCGAGGGTTCAAAGTCGGTGGTAACGACACGCGCAGACATACAAGCCGAGCAGTCTTGGCATGTTGGTCGATACAAAACGTTCTGGGAGCGCCGGAAGCCTTGGCGCGAAAGGCTGTCGTTCAGGTTCTTGGCATCGTCCCCGTAAAGGGCCGTAAACAGTTTGCGCTCTACCTGACCATCGAGGTAAGGGCAGGGTTGCGGGGCCGTCACATAAAACTGGGGCGCGGTGGGGAGCGTGTGGCGCATAAACTGTAAATTACTTTATAGGGTTCACGTAACTCTAACAAAACACAGGTAGGATGGGCAATCGTTAATTTAGGGGGCGGTTAATTGCCGTTGTACCAAGGATCATGTCTTGCACGCTTTGGCCGTAACGACTTGTCAGGATTAATACGACGCTGACGATCTGTATTAAAAAGAAACCCGTACCAATGGTGAAAATCACCGTGTGTGCCAGCGCAAGTTTAGGGCTTAGTTTTTGGCCGTCCTTGTTGCGAAACTCGATCCCGACCAACCCCATACCCCAAGTGGCGGATTGGGAAGCGATGGTGGTGGTGCGGTAAACCAATCCGACAATCAGCCATATGAACGGGAAAATGAAGAACCCCAGTCCTATGGTGAAGACACCGATTAAAAAGGACATCCCAAAGGTGATTATGCCATCGAAAACCCAGGCTACGAGACGGCGTGAAGGGACGTTTTCATAGAACTGAGCGTCCATATCAGGGTCTGGCAAGCCTGTGTAGGCGGCGTCATAATATGTCATTTCAATTCCACTATAAAAAATAATCCCCCGCTTGCGCGGGGAGAGGTGTTTAGGCCGGGGCTTGTGTCGGGTTGCCCGGATATTCCGGCTTGGAAGGCTCGGGCGTTACGTTCTTTGCGTTTTGTTCCCGCACGAACTGGTCAAATTCGACACGGTCCTTAGAGGCGCGCAGGTTGCCCAAGAAGTTCTGGAAAGCGTTTTGTTCGTCTTCCAGACGTTTGATTGTTTCGTCACGGTATGCGTCAAACGCGGTGTTACCGGAGGAAAAACTGTGACGTCCACGCCAGTGCCAACCGCTACGATGGTGGCCGCTATGTTTGCAATTTTTGCCCATTCGATTGGTTCCTATCATATAAAAGAGGATGACGAGTCCGACTGGCCACAGGAAGATAAATCCGAGGATCATTATTGCGATCCACGCTTTCGTCCCGTGTTCGTCCAGCTTGTCCCGTGCTTGTTCAAGGAGGTGTGCCGGAGAGTTCATATCTGCGTTCCTTTCAATGTAAATACTGTTCACATTAATATATTTGGGGAGCCTGAACAAAATCGCAAGAGGGGAGGCCTAAAAAATGTAAATGTTTTTTACATTAATTGCTATTTAGGCAGTAAACCCAAGCCGCGCAGGTAAATACCAACGCCGGATTCCAGCAATTCTTCAGGCGAGAAGGGCGCACGGCCCCCCGGTTCGCCGCGCGCGAACAGTTCCACAACGCCGTGGGACATGGCCCAGATGTGGTGGCTGACCATCGTTGCGGGGGGGCGCTGGTTGGCTGGCAGATGTTCAAACAGCTTTTCGGCGGCTTGTGTTTGCACGGCCATGGCGCGGTTGGCGACCATGTTCAGTTCATAGTTTCCGGCAATAGAAACGCCGGATTCAAACATCGCGATGTAGTGGCCGGCGTGTTCGCGCGCGAACGACAGGTAGGCGCGCCCCACCGCTTCGAAAGCGGCCATCGCGTTTGGTTTGCCACGATCAAAGGCGGCCTCCATCCGTTCGGCGAACAGAACGTAGCCTTGGCGGGCCACCTCGGAAATCAGGTCCTCGCGGCCCTTGAAGTGGCGATAGGGGGCGGCGGCGCTGACCCCGGCAAGACGCGCGGCTTCGGCAAGGGTGAATCCCGTCGGGCCCTTTTCCTCGATCAGGGAAAGGGTGGCCTCTACCAAGGCCTGCTTCAGGTTACCATGGTGGTAGCTTTTGCGTTCTGAGGGCTGCGTATTCATTGAATATACATAACCTTGAAGCGATGCAGGAACAAGGTGGCCGACAACCCTGCAATTCCATAACCACCGGAGAGCCGGAGGTTTTTAGGCGCGGCGGGCGCGTAATACGTGGTTGTCGCCCCATCAAACGGGGTGGTCACTTGGAATCCCCTTCGAGGATTTTCTCGATGTCGATATTCGTTGTCTGATAAATCTGGTTAATCCAGTTTCCATAAAGCAAATGGGCGTGGCTGCGCCAGCGGTTCTCCGGTTCTTGGGACGGATCATCGTTTGGATAATAGTTTTTGGGCACGTTAATTTTGGTGCCTTTGGCCACATCGCGGTCGTATTCGTCTTTCAACGTGCCACGGTCATATTCAAGGTGGTTGAAAATATAGAGGGCGCGGTTTTGCTTGTCCTCGATCAGGCAGGGGCCGACCTCGTCCGAATTCATCAGGATGTCCAAGCCTTTGTGTTTTTCGGTGTCGGCCGCGCGAACCTCGGTCCAGCGACTGACGGGTACGATGAAATCATCCGAGAAACCGCGCAGGTAAGGCGAGGCGTGGGCAAGGTTTTTATGCCGGAAGCACCCGAACGCCTTGTGGTCGATCAGGTGTTTGGGCACGCCGTGAAAATGGTAGATCATGGCCATGCCGCCCCAGCAAACCCCAAAAGTGGACAGAACGTTGGTTTGCGTCCACTCAAAAACCTCCTGCATTTCGCTCCAATAAGAGACTTCTTCGAACGGCAAGTGTTCGATGGGGGCGCCCGTGATGATCAGGCCGTCAAATTTTTCGCCCTTTACGTCTTGGAAAGAACGGTAAAACGATTCCATATGTTCGGGCGAGGTGTTCTTGGCCACATGCTCCGTCATGCGGATCAGCGTCAGATCAATCTGCAACGGCGTGGCACCAATAAGGCGGGCAAACTGGGTTTCGGTCTGCTCCTTCTTGGGCATCAGGTTCAGCAGGCCGATTTTCAGCGGGCGGACGTCTTGGCGGTCAGCGG
>ENA-OSCG01000043-OSCG01000043.1-marine-sediment-metagenome-genome-assembly--contig:-NODE-43-length-23482-cov-6.316387_pt1 | contig 23482 bp, 20 predicted proteins | sample MGYA00237880_ERZ529332 | MGnify/ENA primary metagenome ERZ529332 (study PRJEB26373, sample SAMN05710708) | marine sediment metagenome | biome: marine; feature: ocean trench; material: sediment... | reverse complement strand
GCGCAGGGGCGATACGAGCTTGGCTCGACTTTCAAGATATTTACGGCCGCTTTGGCGATGGAATTAGAAATCGCCACGCCCGATACTATGATAGATACTCAGGGACCGCTGCGCTGGGGTAAGTTTCGCATTAGGGACTTCCGCAATTATGGACCGCGCCTTAGTTTGCGTGACGTGATCGTGAAATCCTCGAATATCGGTGCGGCTAATCTGGCGATCGAATTCGGGGCCGAAGCACAGCAGGATTTTCTGCGAAAACTGGGGTTCTTCGATCCGTTACCGCTGGAATTGAAAGAGGCCCAACACAGCAAGCCGTTGGTGCCGAAGAACTGGTCGGAATTGTCGGCGATGACGATTTCCTATGGCCATGGACTTGCGACCACACCGATGCATCTGGCGGTTGCCTATGCGGCGATGACGAACGGCGGTTTTCTTGTAACGCCGACTTTGCTGAAGGGTGGCGAATTACCGGATGAAAGTGACCGCGTGATTTCGCGCGCCACGTCCGACGCTATGCGCGATATGTTGCGCCAAGTTGTTGTGCGCGGCACCGCATCGCTGGGCGAAGTAAAGGGATATCAAGTGGGTGGCAAAACCGGAACAGCCGACAAACCGGACCCAAAGGGCGGGTATTACGAGGGCAAGGTATTATCGACTTTCGCCAGCGTGTTCCCGATGGACAACCCAAAATATGTGTTGATCGTCAGCCTTGACGAGCCCGAAGAAATGTCCAGTGGCGAGGCGCGCCGCACCGCGGGTTGGACCGCCGTACCCGTCGCCGCCGAGATTATTCGCCGGGTCGCACCGCTGATGGGTATGCGGCCAGAGTATTTCGATGATAGGGTCACGCCAAGCGCGTTGACCTTGACGCGAAACTGACGAGGGGCCAAGAGGGGCCATGACAAACCTTTCAAAAACAATCGACGCGCTTGGGCTTGAATACCGCTTGATTGGCGATTTGCCCGCTGCAATTACAGGCATTTCGGTGGATAGTCGGCGCACAAAACCGGGGCATTTGTTTGCCGCGATGCCGGGCAGCAATATGCACGGGGCGGAGTTCGTAAAATTTGCGGTTCGTATGGGGGCGGCGGCAGTGCTGACCGACGCGGCGGGATATGAAATCACCCAGACCGAGGGTGGTTACGATGTGCCGTTCCTGATTTCAGACGACCCGCGCAAGGCACTTTCCAAGGCTGCGGCGGGATGGTTCGAGGGTCAACCTGAAACGATGGTGGCGATTACGGGAACCAACGGCAAAACCTCTGTGGCTAATTTCACCCGTCAAATTTGGGAAGAACTGGGCTTGTCTGCGGTGAATTTCGGCACGGTGGGGGTTGAGGGGGCAGTGAGCGCTCCGCTTTCCCACACCACGCCTGAACCTTTGGCTTTGCATGCATTATTGGCCGATCTGGCCGCGCAGGGTGTCACCCACGGCGCGATGGAGGCGTCATCGCACGGGCTGGATCAACGTCGCCTCGACGGCGTTCGTTTATCGGCGGCGGGGTTCACGAACCTAAGCCGCGACCATCTGGATTATCACGATGGGTTCGAGGATTATTTTGACGCCAAGGCTGGATTATTCCGGCGGGTATTACCCGAAGGCGCAACAGCGGTGATTAACATCGATGATGCGCGTGGGGCTGGATTGGCCGACGAGTTGAGCAAGGTTTTGACCGTCGGGCATGGTGATGCGGACATATGCATCAAGGACATGCGCTATCGGGCAGATGGGCTGGATGTACTGGTGTCTTACGAGGGCGTTAGCCATATGGTGTCGCTCGATCTTATCGGTGGTTTTCAGGCGGATAATGTGATGTTGGCGGCGGGGTTGGTCATCGCGTGCGGGGCTGATGCGCCGGAAGTTTTCGCAGCATTACCCAAGTTACAAACGGTCCGTGGGCGGATGGAACGGGTGGCGACGCGCAGCAACGGCGCGATGGTGTTCGTCGATTTTGCCCATACGCCTGCCGCGCTGGAAACGGCATTGCAGGCCATGCGCCCACATGTGATGGGCCGCCTGTTGGTCGTGTTCGGTGCGGGCGGCGACCGTGACAAAGGCAAGCGCCCGTTGATGGGCGCGGCGGCGGCAAAATACGCCGATGTGGTCTATGTGAGCGACGATAATCCACGCACGGAAGACGCGGCCGGGATACGAACAGCGATAATGGCGGGCTGTCCTGATGCCACCGAAATTGGCGATCGTGCCGAGGCTATTTTGACGGCGGTTGATGCTCTGCAACCCGGCGATGCGCTGTTGATTGCCGGCAAGGGGCACGAGACGGGGCAGATTGTTGGTACGGATGTGCTGGAATTCAACGATGCCGAACAAGCCAGTATCGCCGTTGCCGCATTAGAGGAATCGCCGCGATGAGCGCGCTTTGGACTATGGCCGAGGCCGTCGCGGCCACTGGCGGGCGCAGCTCCGTGGATTGGCGCGCGTTTGGCGTCTCGATTGATACGCGCACGCTGCAAAAGGGCGACATGTTTGTCGCCTTGCAGGACGTGCGCGATGGCCATGATTTCGTCGCACAAGCGTTGGATCGCGGCGCGGCGGTAGCAATGGTTTCGCGTATTCCTGAAGGGGTTTCACCGGATGCGCCGCTGTTGATTGTGGACGATGTTCTGGCAGGGTTGGAGGCGTTAGCCAAGGCTGCGCGAACCCGAACAAGGGCCAAGGTTATTGCGGTGACTGGATCTGTTGGAAAAACGGGCACCAAAGAGATGCTCCGCACCGCGCTGTCCGGTCAGGGCAAGGTTCACGCCGCAGAGCATAGCTATAACAACCATTGGGGTGTGCCGTTAACTTTGGCGCGGATGCCGGTTGATACGGATTACGCGGTGATTGAAATCGGTATGAACCACGCCGGAGAGATCGCCCCGCTTTCGCGTCTTACCAAGCCTGATGTGACCGTTGTGACCAATGTCGCGGCGGTCCATATGGCCGCGTTCGAAAGCGTAGAGGAAATCGCGCGGGAGAAGGCCTCGGTTATCGCGGGGCTTTCAGGTGGTATTGCAGTTTTGAATGCGGATACGGAAATGGCGGAGGTCTTGGCCGAAGTGGCGAAAAATACGCAGGTACTTTGGTTCGGCGAGGCAGCAACAGATTTTCGGTTGCGCGACGTCGTGGTCGGGGCTCTCGATACGAAAGTTCAGGCGACCATGTTGGGTAAGGATATATCTTTCACCATCGGTGCTACGGGTCGCCATCTTGCGATGAATGCGCTGGCTGTATTGGCGGCGGTTCACGCTGTCGGGGCGGATGGCACAACCGCCGCCAACGCGCTTGCGGGTTGGCGGCCTCCGGCAGGTCGGGGCGCGCGTTGGGTTGTGGGTGCTATCAACCTGATCGACGACAGTTATAACGCGAACCCTTTGTCGGTGGCAGCGGCGTTGGATGTTTTGGCGCACAGCACGGGGCGACGGGTCGCGATTTTGGGGGATATGCTGGAACTTGGCCCTGACGAGGTCACGTTGCACCGTGCGATTTCGCAGAACGAAAACCTGAAAAATATCAATACAATTCACTGTGTCGGCCCGTTGATGAAACATCTTTACGAAACGTTACCTGCCCCGAAACGCGGCGAATGGTTCGAGACATCCGACCAACTTGCCGCGAAAATCAAGAAACTGTTAACGGACGGAGATGTTGTGATGGTAAAAGGCTCGCTCGGGGCTAAAATGGGGTTGATTGTTGACGCGATCAAAAATTTGGGCGATGCACGCCCTTTGAATGAAACCGGAGGCACGACTTAATGCTCTATCTGTTAACCGAACTGTCTGATGGCGGGGATTTCTTTAACCTTTTCCGCTATATCACCTTTCGCGCAGGCGGAGCGTTCTTCACAGCACTGGTCTTCGGCTTTGTCTTCGGGCAACCGCTTATTAACCTTTTGCGCCGCAAACAGGGCAAGGGCCAACCAATCCGCAAGGACGGCCCCGAGAGCCATATTCTGGCCAAGGCAGGTACACCAACGATGGGTGGTGTGCTGATTTTGGGCGCAATTCTGGTTTCAACATTGCTTTGGGCGCGTTGGGATAACGGCTATGTCTGGATGGTGCTTTTTGTGACCTACAGCTTTGGTCTGATTGGTTTTGCCGATGATTACCAAAAGGTTACCAAGCAGAACCATGACGGTATTTCCGGTAAAATCCGGCTGGGTCTTGGCTTTATCATCGCAGCCATTGCCGGTGTTTGGGTGATGTCGATGCAGAGCGATCACTTGTCGGGGTATCTAGCGTTTCCGATCCTGAAAGACACGCTTCTAAACCTTGGTTTCCTTTACATCCCCTTCATTATGATCGTGATTGTCGGCACGGCCAACGCGGTGAATTTCACCGATGGGCTGGACGGGTTGGCGATTATGCCGGTGATGATCGCGGCGGCCTCGTTCGGGATTATTTCCTATCTGGTCGGCCGGGTCGATTTCAGCGAATATCTGGACGTGCACTACGTGGCTGGAACCGGAGAGTTGACGATTTTCGTAGCCGCTTTGATCGGCGGCGGGCTTGGCTTCCTTTGGTATAACGCGCCCCCTGCGGCGGTGTTTATGGGCGACACAGGTTCCCTCGCGCTTGGCGGGGCTTTGGGGGCGATTGCAATTGCAACCAAACATGAAATCGTTTTGGCGATCATCGGCGGTTTGTTCGTGGTGGAATTGCTGAGTGTCGTCATTCAGGTGCTTTACTACAAGGCAACCGGCAAGCGGATATTCCTTATGGCCCCCATTCATCACACTTTGAAAAACTTGGCTGGGGCGAAAGCCAGATCGTGATCCGGTTCTGGATCATATCGCTTATTCTGGCACTGGTTGGCTTAGCTACGTTGAAAATCCGATGATACCTGTTCGCGGATATGCGGGTGCGCGTGTCGGGGTTTTGGGGCTTGGGGTTTCGGGCTTGGCGACGGCTGCGGCTTTGCAGGCGGGCGGGGCTGTGCCTGTTTGCTGGGACGACAACCCCGACGCTTGCGCGAAAGCCGAGGCCGCTGGATATGACGTTGCCGACCTGAACTCGGATCGCACGTTCGACGGTCTGGCCGCGCTGATCGTGTCGCCCGGCATCCCGCATCTGTACCCGAAACCGCATCCGGCAATAGTTAACGCTTGGGAACAGGGTGTCATCGTAGACAACGACGTGGGGTTGTTTTTCCAGTCGTTCGCAACGGATGAGTGGGACCATTTCGAGAAATACCCCCGTATTGTTTGCATCACCGGCTCAAACGGAAAATCGACAACCTCGGCGTTGCTGCACCACATTCTCGAGGAAACCGGCCGCCCGACGCAACTGGGGGGAAACATCGGCGTTGGTGCCCTCGGCCTGAACCCTGCGCGGGACGGCGAGGTGGTGGTGTTGGAGCTGTCATCCTATCAAATTGAACTGGCGCGCGCCTTGCAACCCGACATTGCCGTATTTTTGAACCTGTCGCCTGACCATCTGGATCGCCACGGCGGATTGGGCGGTTACTTTGCCGCCAAGAAACGCCTGTTCACGCAAGGCGGGCCGGAGCGTTCCATCATCGGTATCGATCAGACCGAGGGACAATACTTGGCCAACCTGATGCGCGAGGGGGCCGGAGCCGCCGATCCGGTGATCTCGATTTCCACAACGCGTAAGCTAAAAGGCAAAGGCTGGAGCGTTTTTGCCCGTAAGGGCTTCCTAAGCGAATGGCGTAAAGACCGTCAGGTCTTTTCCATTGACCTACGAGATGTGGCCGGTTTGCCCGGGGCGCATAACCACCAGAATGCCTGCGCCGCTTATGCGGTGTGCCGATCCTTGGGCTTGGCCCCCAAACAGATCGAGCCTGCCATTCGGGATTACCGTGGTATGCGCCATCGCTGTCAGGCCGTCGCCAATACGAACGGCGTGAAATTTGTGAATGACAGCAAGGCGACGAATGCGGATGCTGCGGGCAAGGCGCTCGGCGCGTTCCCACGTATTCGCTGGATTGTCGGTGGGCAGGCGAAAGAGGGTGGGATCGCCGCCCTTGCGCCGCTTTTCCACAAAGTTGCGAAAGCGTATTTGATAGGGGAAGCGGCCGAGATGTTTGCACAGCAATTGGGCGACACCCCGTATGAAATCTCCGAAACGCTGGAGGCTGCCGTTAAGGCGGCTAAAGCCGAAGCCGAGGCCGGTGATACAGTCCTTTTAGCCCCCGCCTGCGCCAGTTTCGACCAGTTTGAAAATTTTGAGAAGCGCGGCGAGGCGTTCGAGGCGTTGGTCCGCGAATAGCCCTGTTAAGCGGGGTTGCGCCAATCCTGAGAATATCTGGAAAATTTCTGGCAAAATGACGCATTACGCGCTATACAGGCTGCAATATCGGCAAGACCCGTAAACGGGCGATAAGCCGAAATGCAGGCGTAAACATGAGCAGGAGCAGTCTCTCATGACAGAAATGGTATTTGGAGCGGTCTCAGCCAAGTCAGGCGAGCCGATTATCTCTCATTGGTGGCGCACGGTTGACCGTGTTTCGTTGCTGGCAGTCTTTATGTTGTTCGCGATTGGCGTGCTGCTGGGCTTGGCCGCATCGCCCCCCTTGGCAGAACGAAACGGGCTGAGCGCATTTCATTACGTGAACCGACAGATGATTTTTGGTACGGCGGCGTTGGCGGGAATGATTTTCCTTTCCATGCAAACCCCCAAGACGGTACGCCGTTTGGCGGTGATCGGGTTTATAGCCGTGTTTTTTGCCCTCGTTATGCTGCCGTTTTTTGGTACGGATTATGGAAAGGGCGCTGTGCGGTGGTACTCGCTCGGGTTTATTTCGTTGCAACCGTCCGAATTTGTTAAGCCAACGTTTGTGCTGTTTTCAGCGTGGCTGATGTCTGCAAGCGCTGATCTTGACGGCCCACCGGGGCGACTGATGTCGTTTTTCGTGGCTGTGGCGTTAACGCTAATGCTGGCGTTACAGCCAGATTTCGGTCAGGCGGCGCTGGTGCTTGCAAGCTGGATACTGATGTATTTCATCGCGGGCGCCCCGATGTTGCTGCTGGTCCTTCTCGCGATCGGAGTCGCGGCGGCGTCAACATTCGCCTATAATAATTCCCCACACGTAGCGAAGCGGATTGACGGGTTTTTGAACCCTGAAATTGAGCCCACATCCCAGATAGGTTTCGCCAGTAATGCCATTCAGGAGGGTGGGATTTTTGGTGTTGGCGTGGGGGAGGGCACCGTTAAATGGTCTCTGCCTGATGCGCACACCGATTTTATTATTGCCGTGGCCGCCGAAGAATACGGGTTGATTTTCTGCCTGTTTATTATCGGGTTGTTCATGGTCATCACCATCCGCTCGCTCTTGCGCCTTGTGCGCGAACGCGACCCGTTTATCCGCATCGCCGGTGTCGGGCTTTCGTCGTTGTTGGCCATGCAGGCGCTAATCAATTTGGGCGTTGCGGTTCGACTTTTGCCAGCCAAAGGCATGACTTTACCGTTCGTTAGCTATGGCGGCTCGTCGTTGATTGCGGCGGGCATGATGCTGGGCATGTTGTTGGCGCTGACCCGTCGCCGCCCGCAAGATGAAATGGGCGAAATTCTGACGAGGGCAAAATAATGGCCCCTTTGTTGATCATAGCAGCAGGCGGCACGGGCGGGCATATGTTCCCCGCGCAAGCTTTGGCTGAAGAAATGCTGGCACGAGGTTGGCGGGTGAAATTGTCAACCGATGCGCGTGGCAACCGGTATTCCGCTGGTTTTCCCGATGCCGTGAAACGCGAGGTCGTATCCTCGGCCACACCGTCACGCGGTGGTCTTTTGGGCAAACTGGTGATGCCGTTTCGTATTGCCAGCGGTGTATTTTCGGCGTGGCGAAGCATGAAAGCGGATCGCCCAACGGTGGTTGTAGGGTTTGGCGGTTATCCGGCAATCCCCGCGATGACGGCGGCCCGCCTGCTGGGTTTGCCACGGATGATACACGAGCAAAACGGCGTGTTAGGGCGCGTGAACGGGTTATTTGCCAAGCAAGTCGATGTGGTTGCGTGCAGCGTTTGGCCAACTGAATTGCCCGCGAATACCAAGGCGGTACATACTGGAAATCCTGTTCGTAGTGTGGTTCTGGAACATGCGGCGGCTCCGTACCATGTGCCGGGCGATTACCCGATGAACCTGTTGGTCATTGGCGGCTCGCAAGGGGCGAGCATTCTTTCCGATGTGGTTCCCAAGGCTATCGCGTTGTTGCCCGATGCCATGAAAGCGCATCTGAATGTATCCCACCAAGCACGGGCGGCTGACTTGGATGCCGTTGTGGCCGCGTATGAAACGATGGGTGTATCGGCGGATGTGCAGCCGTTCTTTGAAGACATTCCCGTGCGGATTGATGCCGCACAACTGGTTGTATCGCGCGCAGGGGCTAGTTCCATCGCGGATTTGACGGTTATCGGTCGACCCTCCATCCTGATCCCGCTGGCGATTGCCGTTCGAGACGAGCAAAGCGCGAATGCGAAGGCGTTAGTCGAATCTGGCGGCGCGTTTCTTATAACCGAACCAGAGTTTACGGCAGAAAAACTATCGGGGCATATCAAGGCTATACTGTCTGATCCTCAGGGTGCTATTGCAATGGCGCAAGCGGCGGCGGCGCAGGGGAAGCCCGAGGCAACCAAAGAGCTCGCCACCTTGGTTGAAAGCCTGAAAAAGGATTGATGCGTTGAACACACAAACCCGCCTTCCACAGGACATCGGCCCGATCCATTTCGTGGGCATCGGCGGCATCGGCATGTCCGGTATTGCCGAGGTTCTGCTTAGTCACGGCTATACGGTGCAGGGGTCTGACCTGAAAAGCAGCAAAATTACGGACCGTCTGAAAACCAAAGGCGCTACAATTTTCATTGGCCAGAACGCCGATAATCTGACGGGGGCCGAGGTCATCGTGATCTCTAGCGCCATTAAGCCGGGCAATGCCGAACTCGACGCGGCGCGCGCCCAAGGTCTGCCCGTTGTGCGCAGGGCCGAAATGCTGGCTGAACTGATGCGCCTGAAATCAAACATCGCGGTGGCGGGAACGCATGGCAAGACGACGACTACGTCTATGGTGGCAGCGTTGCTGGATGGCGGTGGAATTGACCCGACGGTGATTAACGGCGGTATTATCCACGCATACGGTTCCAACGCGCGTATGGGCAAAAGCGACTGGATGGTGGTCGAGGCGGACGAGAGCGACGGCACGTTTATCCGCCTTCCTGCAACGATTGCCATAGTCACCAACATTGATGCCGAGCATCTGGACCATTACGGCAGTTTCGACGCTCTGCGCGAGGCCTTCTTTACGTTTGTCTCCAACATCCCGTTTTACGGTCTCGCGGTTTGCTGCACGGACCACCCCGAAGTGCAAAGCCTTGTCGGGCGGATCAATGATCGCCGTGTCGTGACCTACGGGTTCAACCCGCAAGCGGACGTTCGGGCCGAGAATTTGCGCTACGAGAACGGTTCGGCCTGTTTCGATGTGGATTTGAAATCCGAAGGTACGCGGATTGACGGGCTTTGCCTACCCATGCCCGGTGACCATAATGTGTTGAACTTGCTGGCCGCGATCGCTGTTGCCAGACATTTAGGGATCAGTGCTGAGGATATTAAGGCCGCAGTCGCCTCGTTTCGCGGTGTTAACCGCCGCTTTACCCGCGTGGGTGAATGGAACGGGGCGGTAATCATTGACGATTATGCACATCATCCGGTCGAAATTACGGCGGCCCTGAAGGCGGCAAGGCAATCGAGCGATGGCCGCGTGATTGCCATCCACCAGCCGCACCGCTACACGCGCCTTCGCGATTTGTTTGACGAGTTTTGCGGCTGTTTTAACGATGCGGATGTTGTTGCGATCACCGATGTTTATGCGGCAGGCGAGGATCATATTGATGGCGCCGACGGTAATGCGCTGGTTGCCGGACTGGTTACTCATGGCCACCGGAATGCCGTCGCGCTTGAGGGGACAACCGACCTTTCGGCGTTTGTGCGTGAACATGCACAGCCCGGCGATATCGTAATTTGCCTTGGCGCGGGGACCATCTCGGCTTGGGCGAATGATCTACCGACGGCCCTTGCGAATGGGTGACCTGCTTCCTCGGTTGCCTGAGGTCGAGGGCAAGTATACCGAAAATCGCGCGATGGACACGTTGAGTTGGTTGCGCACCGGCGGCCCTGCCGAGGTTTTATTTCAGCCCGCCCATATGGCCGATTTAGCGACGTTTATGAAAGGTCTGCCTGCGGATATTCCGGTGCTGCCGATCGGTGTGTGCTCCAACATGATTATCCGCGATGGTGGCATAAAAGGCGTGGTGATCCGTCTTGGGCGCGGATTTAACGGGTTTGAAGTCATGGCGAGCGGCAATCTTCGCGCAGGCGCTGCGGCCCTAGATGCGCAGGTGGCCAAGAAGGCCGCGGATGAAGGCTACGATCTGGCGTTTTTGCGGACCATTCCGGGCAGCATTGGCGGTGCGATCAAGATGAATGCCGGATGTTATGGCGTTTACATGGCCGATGTTTTTGTCAGCGCGACTGTGGTGATGCGGTCGGGTGAAATCATAACTCTAAAACGCGAAGATATGGATTTCCGCTACCGGCAATCGGCTTTGCCTGATGATGCGATGATTGTGCAATGCGTGCTGAAAGCCCCGAAAGGGAAACCGGATGTGATCCACCAAAAGATGGAGGAGGCACTGGCGCGGCGGGCGGAAAGCCAGCCGACGAAAGAGCGCTCTTGTGGGTCGACGTTTCGCAACCCTGCCGGATTTTCGTCCACCGGGCAGGCAGATGATGTGCATGATTTGAAGGCGTGGAAGGTGATCGAGGATGCCGGATTGCGCGGCGTGAAGCTCGGCGGGGCGCAAATGTCTGAAATGCATCCGAATTTTCTGATTAACACGGGGAACGCCACTTCGGCGGATCTTGAAGATTTAGGCGAATTAGTGCGAAAAAAGGTTGCCCAAAACAGCGGTATAACGCTAGAATGGGAAATTATGCGTGTAGGTGAAAAATCACCCACGTAATAGACCCCAGAAAGCCATAAGGCACGGGGCAGATTGAGGCGGTTATGTCGAGCAGGACAGTCAACCGCATCGCAGTGCTAAAAGGTGGTCCGTCCGCCGAGCGGGAAGTTTCGCTTGTTTCGGGCCGTGAATGCGCAGTTGCGTTGCGGGAAGAAGGATTCGAGGTGGTCGAGATCGACGCGGGGGATGACCTTGTGGCGCGACTTCTTGATGCTCAGCCAGATGTTGTATTCAACGCGCTCCACGGTCGGTGGGGTGAAGACGGCTGCGTGCAGGGTCTGCTTGAATGGATGCGCCTGCCATACACACATTCCGGCGTTCTGGCCTCGTCTTTGGCGATGGACAAAGACCGCAGCAAACGGACGTTTGCGAACGCCAATCTACCCATAGCGAAAAGTATTTTAGTTGATCGAGTTGCCGCCAGCAATGCACACCCGATGGACCCTCCTTATGTTGTTAAACCTAACAACGAAGGATCGTCCGTCGGGGTGTATCTTATTAGCGAAGGGGCCAATAGCCCCGCGAAACTGTCGGATGATATGCCCGATATTGTGATGGTCGAAAAGTTCGTGCGCGGGCGCGAATTGACCGTTTCTGTGATGGACGACAAAGCCTTGACGGTTACGGATATTCTGACCACGGGTTGGTATGATTACGACGCGAAGTATGTCGAGGGCGGCTCCACGCATATTGTGCCTGCCGATCTGCCAAAGGATGTTTTCGCGGCATGTCTGGATATTGCCGAACGTGCCCACAAGGCGTTGGGATGCAAGGGCGTTAGCCGTGCGGATTTTCGCTGGGACGATGAAAAAGGCCTTGATGGATTGGTGTTGCTAGAGGTTAACACGCAACCCGGAATGACGCCGACATCGTTGGCCCCTGAACAGGCCGCGCATTGCGGTATTTCGTTTGGCAAACTTTGCCGTTGGCTGGTGGAGGATGCATCATGCGGGCGGTAGTTCCATACAATGACCCTTCCCCCTCGCGGCTTCGCTACCGGTTCGAGCGCTTGTGGCTAAAGCCATCGGTACGCCAGTTGATACGCCTGTGGTTGCCATTGGGCGCCGTTGGTCTGGCCCTTTTTACGACATTTAACAACGAGGCGATCCGCGAAGCTGTGCAACTAAAAAGCACGCAAATATATGAAGCGGTGGCGGCACGGCCGGAATTTCAGGTAACGCAGGTGGCCTTCGCCGATGTGTCCGAGGCTTTGCAGCAGCAGATATTGACGGTTACCGGATTGGAGCTGCCGATCAGCTCGCTAAAGCTGGATGTTGTCGCGCTTAAACGTGCGATTGAAACTCTGGACGCGGTTAAATCTGCGCAGGTTCGGGTTTTGGGTGGTGGTACGCTGGAAGTTTTGACGGTTGAACGCGATCCGGTCGTGGTTTGGCGTGATGGCGATGTGTTGCGATTGATTGACGGCGAGGGCCACCGCGTGGCGGACATCGCCCGACGCTCGGCTCGTGGAGACTTGCCGCTGATCGTTGGTCTTGGCGCTGAACTGGAAGTTGCCGAGGCGATGCGCCTTTTGCGGGTGGCCAGCCCCGTTACCGATCGTATTCGCGGGCTGGTTCGCGTTGGCGAGCGGCGCTGGGATTTGGTGTTGGACCGCGGGCAAACCATCATGCTGCCGGAATACGGTGCCATCCGCGCTTTGCGTCGCGTTATGGCCCTGCATCAAGCCGAAGATTTACTGAACCGCGATATCATCATCGTGGATATGCGTAACGGCGAGCGCCCCGTTTTACGCCTGACCGATGAAGCCATTTCCGAGTTGCGCCGTTTACGCACCGAAGTCCGAGGAGAAGACGCATGACCCCAAGCCTTTTTGAAATGCAGCGCGAAATGCGGGCCCGCCGCGAGGCCGCCGTTCGCCGTGGTGTGGTGGCTATTCTGGACATAGGAACCTCGAAGATTGCCTGCCTGGTTTTGCAATTCGCACCGAATGTGAACGCGGAACCGCGCGGCTCGGATGCGGTGACAGTACCGACGATGGGCGCGTTTCGAGTGGTTGGTGTTGGCACGACACGCTCTCGCGGGGTGCGTTTCGGTGAAATTGCGGTGATGGACGAAACCGAACGCGCCATTCGCACGTCTGTGCAGCGAGCACAGAAAATGGCTGGCCTGCGCGTTGACGATGTGATCGTCAGCTTTTCAGGCGGGCGGCCAAGGTCTTACGGTCTAAGTGGCGAAATTAACGTCGAAAATGGCGAGGTGACAGAGCGCGACATCGGCTATGCAATGGCCGCCTGTGATGTGCCGCCATACGGTGAAAACCGTCAGCCGATTTCGGCTATGCCGGTTAGTTTTACGCTGGATCATCAACCGGGGCTATCGGACCCGCGCGGGCAAATCGGCAACAAGCTGGCTGTTGATATGCATATGCTGACCGTTAACGACAGGGTTGTGCAGAACCTGCTGCACTGTGTGAGGCGTTGCGATCTGGAACTGGCTGGCCTGTCAATTTCCTCTTTCGCGAGCGGCCTTTCGAGCCTTGTCGAGAATGAACAGGAACTTGGTGCCGCGTGCATTGATATGGGGGCGGGGACCACGGGGATCTCGGTTTTCATCAAGAAACAACTGATTTACGCAGATGCTGTGCGTCTGGGCGGGGACCACATCACTAACGATATTCGTCAAGGTTTACAAGTAGATAGCACTGTGGCCGAGCGCATTAAAACCCTGCACGGCGGGGTGGTTGCAACCGGTGTTGATGACCGCGAAATGATCGAGGTTCCAAACCCGATGGCACAGTGGGAGGACGAGCGGCGGCATATCTCGCGCTCCGAACTTATCGGGGTTATGCGGCCACGTGTTGAGGAAATTCTTGAGGAAGTCCGCGAACGTCTTGACGCGTCTGGTTTCGAGTATCTGCCAAGCCAGCAAATTGTTCTGACCGGCGGCTCCAGCCAAATTCAGGGCATTGACGAATTGGCGACCCGTATCCTTGGGCGTCGTTGCCGGATTGGTAAGCCCATCCGGGTTATGGGCCTGCCACAGGCCGCGACCGGACCGGGGTTTGCAGCGGCTGTTGGTCTGGCCTTATACGCCAGCCACCCGCAAGATGAATGCTGGGATTTCGAGATGCCAGCCGACCGGATCGGCACACGCAATGTGCGTCGCGCCATGCGCTGGTTCCGAAATAACTGGTAATACGGGGATTAGGTGCAAAAGTGCCAAAAACACTAAATACAGGGATAGCTACAGGATATTGTAGGAAAAAACACAATAAATAGTGACGAACAGTAAAGTTTGGGTTACTATCAGGAATCAGCAGACGTAAATTTAGAAACCCCGCTACAAGGGGTACCATTACAGGCGGAACTTATCATGGCTTTGAACCTTAGCATGCCGGATCAACCCGATCTGAGGCCTCGTATTACAGTATTTGGTGTTGGTGGCGCGGGTGGAAACGCGGTTAACAACATGATCGAAAAATCGCTCGAAGGGGCGGATTTCGTGGTGGCTAACACCGACGCGCAGGCTTTGCAGCAAAGCAACGCGACGCACAAGCTCCAGATTGGTGCCAAGCTTACCGAAGGTCTGGGCGCAGGTGCTCGGCCGGAAATCGGGGCCGCGGCTGCGGAAGAAAACATTGAAGAAATTATCGACCTGTTGGCTGGCGCACACATGTGTTTCATCACCGCTGGCATGGGCGGTGGCACCGGAACGGGTGCTGCGCCGGTTATTGCCGCTGCGGCCCGTGAACTGGGTGTTCTGACCGTGGGCGTTGTGACCAAACCTTTCCAGTTTGAGGGTGCGCGCCGGATGCGTCAGGCTGAAGAAGGCGTGGCCGCTTTGCAAAAAGTTGTCGACACGCTGATTATTATTCCAAATCAGAACCTGTTCCGCCTCGCCAACGAGAAAACCACGTTCACCGAGGCTTTCGCCATGGCGGACGACGTTCTTTACCAAGGCGTCAAAGGGGTGACCGACCTGATGATCCGCCCCGGTATTATCAACCTCGACTTTGCCGATGTGCGTTCCGTGATGGACGAAATGGGCAAAGCGATGATGGGCACAGGCGAGGCTTCGGGCGAAGATCGCGCCATTCAGGCCGCCGAGAAAGCGATTGCCAATCCGTTGCTGGACGAAATATCGTTGCGCGGCGCACGCGGTGTGTTGATCAACATCACCGGCAGCCACGACCTGACTTTGTTCGAACTGGACGAAGCCGCAAACCGTATTCGTGAAGAAGTGGATGCGGATGCACATATCATCGTCGGCTCCACGCTCGATCCTTCAATGGACGGGGTTATGCGGGTTTCAGTTGTTGCGACGGGCATTGATATCGCTGAAGGTGTTAACCCTGTTCACGCCCCGCGCCGCAGCATGGCAGAGCCGTTGGCCTATGAAGCGCCTGTGGTTGATAAGAAGCCGGCGGTTGATGCTGCTCCGGTTGTTGAACCCATCGCGGCAGAGACAGAAGAAAGCTTAGGTACATTGTTCGATGAAGCACCTGTAGACGAGACTGTAAAAATCTCCGAAGCGGCTGACCCGTCAGTGGACGCGCTACGACGTCTACGTGCCGCCGTTGCCAAGGTTCCCGTCGTTGAAGAAGAACCGCAGGTCGAGGAAGAACCCGCGGCCGAAGTACCGGGACGTTTTGCGATTAACAATTTGATTAACCGTATGACAGGTCATGGCCCTAACAGCGAAGCAGCGGCGGCTCGTCGCCAGCCACCGCTTCACGAGCAAGAGGCCCAGACCTATGAGGATATCAACGACGAAGAGCTGGACCGCGTAGAGATCCCGGCCTTCTTGCGGCGTCAAGCTAACTAATTATCCTATATTTCAATAAGATGGGCGCTTGGATTGCAGGCGCCCATTTTCGTTTTGTCGGCGCGATTTTGCTGAACATTACAGATGTTGCAAAACGTCACAAAGATTGAGTTGCCCTGCACGTCAATCGGCAGTACTTCGACATAAACAAATTAGTCATGGGTTTTCGCGTGCAAACGACATTGAAATCAACATTTACAATGGTAGGTGCGGGGCTTCACTCCGGTCACCCTGTACAGTTGCGCCTGTTGCCTGCGCCTGCGGATTTCGGGGTTGAGTTTCGGCGCGTCGATATTATGGATAAAGACAACCGCATCGCGGCGCGGTTTGATCTGGTGAATGATACGCAACTTTGCACCCGTTTGTGTAATGAGTCCGGCGTTGAAATCGCAACTGTTGAACATCTGATGGCGGCACTGGCCGGATGTGGTGTCCACAATGCGATTGTTGAAATAGACGGACCGGAAGTTCCGATTATGGACGGCAGCTCGGATCGGTTCGTTAGGGAAATCCTTTCGGTAGGGGTAGTCGAGCTGGACGCGCCCGTTAAGGTTTTGCGCATACTTAAGGCGGTCTCCGTAACGAGCGGAGAGGCTTTTGCAGAACTCTCGCCAAGCGACGACTTCGAAATTGATTTCGAGATTTCATTTGCGGATCGGGCGATTGGCCAGCAACAACATGCATTGAACATGAAGAACGGCAGTTTCGTTCGCGAGCTTAGCGATTGCCGAACCTTCTGTATGTTCTCGGATGTGGAATACATGAAGTCTATCGGTTTGGTGCGCGGCGGGTCGTTGGAAAATGCGGTTGTCATTAATGAGGGCAAAGTGCTGAACCCTGAGGGGTATCGACGCAAGGACGAATGTGTTCGCCATAAAATGCTGGACGCGCTGGGGGATTTGGCCCTTGTGGGGATGCCGATTATCGGGCGCTATCACGGGGTTCGTGCGGGCCACCGTATAACAAATCTTTTGTTACATGCGGTTTTTGCGGCACCGGATTCATTCGAGATTGTCGAAGTAAATAGCCAGCAATCCGCGCGACTGCCCGGCGTTGGCCTGAACTATAGCGATCTGGAACTGGCGGTTTAGCGTCATCCATACCGTTTGATCCGTAAGAATCCTTTTTCCTTCCAAAATCCTGTGGTAATCCTTTTGTAAGGGTATGGTTTCAGACGTGGAATCACTTAATTTTGAGGGTCAGTATGTCAGGCGTATTTAAAGGTATTCGCGGTTTAGCGCTTATTTCGGTTCTGTTGGTTGCTGCGTGTTCCGGTCGTGGACCCGAGCAGGTTAGCGAAGGCACACCTGTCGCCCGGATCATGGCGTTGGCCGAGGCTGAATTGGCGCGGGGCGATTTCGAGGATGCCGCCGATTACTACAATGAAGTCGAACGCCTGCACCCATATTCGCTTGAGGCCAAGTATGCAATAATCGGTGCGGCCAAGGCGTATCACGAAGAACAGATGTACCCTGAAAGTCGTGCGGCTGCTACGCGGTATCTGGATTTCTATCCAACAACGGCCGAGGCCCCCTTGGCAATGTATTTGGTCGCCCTGTCTTACTACGACCAGATTATTGATGTGGAGCGGGATCAGCGCAACACTTTCCGCTCGTTACAGATATTCAGCGAACTGATAGAGACATACCCCGGCACAAAATACGCGCTTTTGTCCGAAGAGAAATTCGGTATTGCCTTGAACCAGCTGGCTGGCAAAGAAATGGATATCGGGCGGTATTACCTGAAACGTGGGCACTATGTCGCCGCGATCGAGCGCTTCCGTGTTGTGGTCGCGGATTACGGCAACACAGCCCAAACCCCCGAAGCGATGTTCCGTCTGGTAGAGGGGTACCTATCGCTTGGCCTAACAGCCGAGGCCGCCGCCGCCGCGGCATTGTTGGCGGCACAGTATCCGGGCAACACATGGCAGCTTGATGCGGCCGCGTTGATGTCTGGCGGCTGATTGCGGTGCGCTTGGGGGATAACTAGATATGCTCCATACACTATCAATCCGTAATATTCTGTTAATTGAATCCCTCGATCTGGAATTCCAGTCCGGCCTCAACGTCCTTACGGGCGAGACAGGGACGGGCAAGTCGATTCTGCTGGACTCGCTGGGGTTCGTGCTTGGATGGCGCGGGCGCTCGGATATCGTTCGGCGTGGTGCGGCGCAAGGCGAGGTGATTGCCGAGTTTTCCCTGTCTGACGGCCACCCCGCCCATGAAATCTTGTCCGAGGCTGGATATTCCGCCGAAGACGGTTTGATCCTGCGCCGCACCAACAACCCTGATGGGCGCAAACGTGCATATATAAACGACAAGGTCTGTTCTGGTGAACTGCTGCGCGCATTGTCCGAAACGCTGGTCGAGATACACGGTCAGAATGACGACAAGGGTTTGCTGGATGTTAAGGGCCACCGGATGCTTCTGGACAATTTTGCTGGCGTTACCGAGGGCGCGGCGGCGGTGCGCGTGGCATGGCGGGATTTAGCATCAGCGCGTAAAACTTTGACAGATGCGGAAACCAAGCTGGAGGAAGCGTCGCGTGATGCGGAATTCCTTCGGCATTCTGTTGCCGAGCTGGACGAGCTGTCCCCCGAGGCTGGCGAAGACGAAATGCTTGATACCCAACGCCGTCTGATGCAAGCCGCTGCGCGCATCCGCGAGGGGATTTCGAAGGCGCATACGGCCGTATCGATGGATGGGGCCGAAGGGTCTATGTCCGACGCCATTCGCTGGCTTGAGGATGCAGCACCGCAAGCTGGCGGGCATCTGGAAGAACCCACCGAGGCTTTGGGGCGGGCGTTGTCGGAACTCGCCGATGCGCAGCGCGGGATTGAGGATGCTCTGAGTGCTCTCGATTTCAACCCATCCGAGCTGGAACATCTGGAAGAACGTCTATTCGCCATTCGGGCATTGGCGCGAAAACATAAGGTTTTGCCGGACGATCTGGCCCAGACAACCGAGGCGTTTCGCGCTCGCTTGCTGGATATTGATACCGGCGCGGACCATATTCTTGAATTACAAGACGCGGCGTTGGTGGCGCAGAAAACCTACGACACCCTCGCTGATACGCTGTCACAAAACCGCCGCGCGGCTGCTGTGCAACTGGACAAAGCGATGATGGCGGAATTGGCCCCGTTAAAAATGGAACGCGCCGTGTTCACGACCGATGTGACAGATACGGGGCAATCGGGGCCGGATGGCAAGGATCGTGTGGTGTTTAAGGTTGCCACAAATCCCGGTGCGCCGTCAGGACCAATCAACAAGATCGCATCGGGCGGCGAGCTGTCACGATTTTTGTTAGCGTTAAAGGTTTGTTTAACCTCTCGCGCGTCAGGGTTAACCCTGATTTTCGATGAAATAGATCGCGGAGTCGGGGGCGCAACCGCCGACGCCGTAGGTCGTCGGCTTGCGAATCTGGCACAAGGTGGGCAGGTCTTGGTTGTGACCCACTCGCCACAAGTGGCGGCCCTTGGCGGGCATCATTGGCGCGTTTCGAAATCTGATGACGGAAAGAATACGCTGACGGATGTTCGCCCGCTTGATGACAGCGAGCGCGTCGATGAAATTGCGCGGATGCTGGCTGGCGATACGGTGACAGCCGAGGCTCGCTCGGCTGCCGAGGTTTTACTGGCGGGTTAGATTGGCATCGGGTATTCGCGGTGAACGGCTTGAATGTCGGTCATGGCTTCCTCCGACAACACCAAATCCGCAGACTTCAACGAGTTTTCCAGCTGCTGGTTGCTGGTTGCCCCAACAATAACCGAGGCCATGAAGGGGCGTGCCATGCAAAAGGCCAACGCCATTTGGCTGGGGTCCAGACCATGTTTTTGCGCCACGGCCAGATACGCATCCACCGCAGGGTAGGCGTGTTTGGTCAATCGACCACCAAGGTTGGCCGAAAATGTTCGCCGCGAACCAGCGGGCGTGACATCGCCTTGATACTTGCCCGTTAGAATTCCGGCTGCAAGCGGCGAGTAGGCCAACAAGCCAACATCCTCGTTTATGCTTAACTCCGCCAGATCAAGATCGTATATGCGGCACAGCAGGCTGTATTCGTTCTGGATAGAGACCATGCGCGGCAACCCCTCGGCCTCGGCAATTTCGAGGAATTGCGAGACGCCCCAGCAGGATTCATTTGATGTGCCGAAGTGGCGGATTTTGCCCTCGTCCACCAGTTCTCCCACGGTTCGCAGGCATTCGGTCATGTGGTCGCGGGTTTTGTTGCGATCTTGTCCGCTGGGGTCAAACTTCCAGTAATTGCGGAAGTGGTACGAGCCACGATTGGGCCAGTGAAATTGGTAAAGGTCGATGTAATCGGTTTGCAGGCGCTTCAGGCTGCTCTCTACCGCTTGGCGGATAGTGGTGGGGGATATGTCCGCGCCTTCACGGCCCTTTACAGCGTTGCTGCCGCCACCAATAACCTTGGTGGCAATGATAACATCATCCCGTCGCCCTGTTTTGGCGATCCAGCTTCCGATGATTTCTTCGGTTCTACCTTGCGTTTCCTGACCTAGCGGCGTGGTCGGATACATCTCGGCGGTGTCGATAAAGTTCACACCGTGATCCAGCGCGATGTCGATCTGGCCGTGCCCCTCGGCCTCCGAATTCTGGGTGCCCCATGTCATTGATCCGAGGCATAGCGTGCTGACCTCGATGTTCGTGCGGCCTAGTTTTTTGTATTGCATTGGTTTTCCTGTTGTTTGCGTCGCTGGATACTGCAAGGAAAACGGGGGCGGTCAAGGGAAATGCTGGCATAAAGGTCACGTTAATTCAGAAAGCTGCGCGCTTTGGGTTGTGGAGGCGGGCTTGGCTGCATACATCAGCGCATATGAAAAAGATTATCAAACGCTTCAAGCCCAAACCGACCGTTCCTGTAATCCGCCTGAATGGTGTTATCGGCGGGGGTAGCCGTCTTGGCGGGGCTGGCCTGAACGATGCATCACTCGCACCAGTGATTGAACGCGCTTTTACCAAAGGCAAACCCAAGGCTGTGGCGCTGGTGATCAATTCCCCCGGGGGATCGCCCGTTCAATCGGCCCTGATTGCGGCGCGTATCCGGCGCTTGGCGGATGAAAAAGAGATCAAAGTATATGCGTTTTGCGAAGATGTTGCCGCGTCCGGTGGATATTGGCTGGCAACTTGCGCGGATGAAATTTACGTCGATGGAAGCTCGATCATCGGCTCGATTGGTGTGATTTCCGCATCCTTCGGGTTTAGCGAGTTGATGGAGCGTCAAGGCGTCGAGCGGCGCGTTTATACCGCTGGTGAAGACAAATCGATGCTGGACCCGTTCCGCCCTGCAAAGGACGAGGATATCGTGCGTGTGAAGGCGCTTCAGAAGGTGATCCATGACAATTTCATCGAACAAGTGACCTCGCGGCGTGGCGCGCGGATAACGGGTAAGGATCTGTTTACCGGTGATATCTGGGTCGGAGCGCAGGCGGTTGAAAACGGTCTGGTAGACGGGATCGGCCATCTGGTTCCGAAGATGAAAGAGATGTTCGGAGACGAAGTGCGATTGCCTGTGCATGGACCAAAACGCTCGTTTCTAAGCAGGTTCGGGGCCGCGAGTGTGATTTCCGATGTGGAGGATCGCTTGTACTGGTCCCGCTTCGGATTGTGAGATAGCGATCATGCTGAAAGCGGTTTCTATATTCCTGATTGTCATTCTGGTGCTCGGCATGTTCGGAAAACTTCGGATATTGAAAATAGGCAAACCACGTGACCTGCCACGTGCAAAAAAGTGCAAAACCTGCGGCAATTATTTGATTGGCATCGATCCGTGCAAATGCAAGAAGCGCGCCAAGTAAGCACCGCTTGAAGGGACCACAATAATTACATGGATATGGTTTTAGTTTTTTGTGGTCTGCTGATCCTGCTTGTCTCCGGAGATTTTTTGGTGAAGGGCGCGGTTTCGTTAAGCCTGCGCCTTGGAATTCCGGCTCTTATTGTCAGCTTTACGATTGTCGGGTTTGGAACATCTGCACCTGAAATGTTGATTGCAATTCAGTCTGCCCTTGAAGGCGCACCCGGGCTTGCCGTGGGTAATGTGGTTGGCTCGAATATAGCTAATGTGTTGTTAGTGCTCGGAATTCCGGCATTATTTTTCACGCTTGATACTCGCCCGTGTGACACGAAACGCACCTATATCCAGATGATCGCAGCAACGCTGGTATTTATTGCCCTAACCTTTTTGGGGCCTCTATATATCTGGCATGGAGTTGTTTTGCTGGCGTTGCTGGGCGCGATGCTTGGCGATGCGTTCCTTTCCGCGCGCAAGGCTCGGAGGTCTGCAAAGATTGCTTGCGGGACGCCCGAAGAGCTGTCGGAACTGGAAGATGCGGACCCGAATATGGCGATCTGGAAGGTTTCGGCCTATATGATTGCGGGCATCATTGGGTTGCCATTCGGGGCTAGCCTTCTGATTGAGGGTGCGCTCGGGATTGCCAGTGACAAGAATGTTTCTGAAGAAGTCATAGGGCTGACAATCGTCGCGATTGGCACCTCTTTGCCTGAACTTGCGACGACCGTGGTTGCCGCGATGCGTCGTCAAGCAGATGTCGCGTTGGGGAATGTCATTGGGTCGAACATGTTTAATTTGTTGGCCATTATGGGTATCACAAGTTTCTTTGGCCCAATAGATATTGCGTCGCGTTTCTTGACCGAAGATCTATGGATTATGTTGGCATCGTCGCTGGCACTCGCCTTATTCGTGTTTTTCCGGTTGCAGCTTTCCCGCATATGGGGATTTATATATCTAACCGCATATGTGGTATATATAATGACGATGATAAACTAACCGGAGGATCACATGGCAGCGTTAATTACCGGAGGAGCAAAGCGTTTGGGCCGCGCCATGGCTTTGCATTTGGCGGCTAAAGGCAAGAACGTCGTTATCCATTATTCCAGCAGTGCTGACGCCGCCGAGGAGACCGCCGAGGCGGCTCGGGCATTTGGTGTTAAAGCCGCGATTGTGCACGCCGATTTTCTGGATACCGAGGACACGGCAACACTGGTTGCGCGGGCTGTCGAGGCAATCGGAGAGCCTCTCGATGTGTTAATCAATAACGCTTCGATCTTTGAGTATGACACGCTGGAAACCGCCAGCTTCGAGAGCTGGGATCGGCATATAAATTCAAACCTCCGTGCTCCGGTGTTCCTGACACAGGCGTTTGCGCGCCAGATTCCCAAGGCAGCCACGGACGAAAATGGCGAGCCTGTGGCCATCGCCTGTGTTGTTAACATGGTCGACATGCGTGTGCGCAAGCTGACGCCTGAATTCGCGACTTATACGCTAGCGAAAGCGGGGCTTTGGGCGTTCACGCAAACGGCGGCGCAGTTCTTGGCCCCGAACATTCGTGTTAACGCAATCGGACCCGGACCAACGATGCAAGGGGCGCGCCAGTCCGCAGAGAATTTTGCCAAACAAAGGGCCGCGACAATTTTAGAGCGTGGCTCGAATCCCGAAGAAATCTGCAAAGCACTGGATTTTATTCTGGAAATTGACGGGCTGACGGGGCAACTGATTTGTCTGGATGGTGGTCAACATTTAGCCTGGAAAACGCCAGATATCCTTGGGGTTGAGTAGAAAATTCAGGGTTTTCAATGTGGTAAAATTTATATCGGATATTCGGTAAATAAAAAACTTTTCCACTTGACCGTGATCTTTAACCACTTGGTAACGATTCTGTTAACTTTTAAAATAAACTTGTCGGTAAATAA
>ENA-OSCG01000041-OSCG01000041.1-marine-sediment-metagenome-genome-assembly--contig:-NODE-41-length-24001-cov-6.131421_pt1 | contig 24001 bp, 26 predicted proteins | sample MGYA00237880_ERZ529332 | MGnify/ENA primary metagenome ERZ529332 (study PRJEB26373, sample SAMN05710708) | marine sediment metagenome | biome: marine; feature: ocean trench; material: sediment... | reverse complement strand
GTGGATCGTCTTGGCGGGGCAACGCATACGGTCGTTACCGACCGGATCGAGCTTGGCACGTATATGCTGGCTCCGGTTATCACAGGTGGCAAGGTTGAATTGCTGGGTGGCCGTCGCGATCTGGTCGCTACATTCAGCGACAAACTAGAGGCGGCTGGCGCGATTATCGAGGAAACTCCGCACAGTCTGATCGTCTCGCGCAAGGGAGACATTATTCATCCGGTGGACATCGTTACCGAAGTTCACCCTGGTTTCCCGACCGATTTGCAAGCCCAGATGATGGCGCTGTTGACGTTGGCCGATGGCACATCCGTTCTGGAAGAGAAGATTTTCGAGAACCGCTTTATGCACGCCCCCGAACTTATCCGCATGGGCGCAAATATCGAGGTGCACGGCGGGTTTGCGACTGTCAAAGGCGTAAAATCCCTTAAAGGCGCGCCGGTTATGGCGACCGATTTGCGGGCCTCGATAAGTCTGATCATGGCGGGTATGGTGGCTGAGGGGGAAACTGTGGTAACGCGGGTTTACCATCTTGATCGCGGGTATGAACACGTTGTGCGCAAGCTTTCCGCGTGTGGCGCGAAGATTGAACGAATTTCGGAGTAGGTTATGGCTGATGCAAAATTCTCGGACGGTGTTGAACAGGCGTTGCGCCTAAAAGCCGAAACGGTTGAAGATCTAGAGGTTATCTCGACCTTTATTCAGGATGCGGTTGGTCAAAACACCGAGATTTCATGGCTGGCCAAAAAGCACCGGTTTGGAATTTTGCTGAACCGTTTCCGCTGGGAAGACAAGGAAAAAGCCGAACAGCAGGGCCGCCCTTACGAGCGCGTCCAGTCGATGCTGGTTGTTGACTCCACGTTGAAAGTTTCGGCGCAGGGCCTTGATCCGTCAGACAAAGACATGGCGTTCGAGCTGCTGTCGATTAGCTTCGAGGCTGGCGAAGACGGTGCCGGTCAGGTGATCCTGACGCTCGCCGGTGACGGTACGATTGCGCTGGATGTCGAGTGTATGGATGTGACACTCAGAGACGTTTCGCGCCCCTATATAGCCCGATCTTCTCAAGTTCCAACGCATCCGGACGAATAAAATGCCTGTATTTCTGAACTCTAGCCAGCCTGATTTCGAGGCGCGGTTTGTCGATCTTCTTGGCATGAAACGCGAGTCTGATGCCGATGTCGATGCGATTGTGGCCGATATCATCGCAGACGTGGCGGCGCGTGGCGATGCGGCTGTGATTGAACTCACCCACAAATTTGACCGGCTGGCACTGACGCCGAAAACGCTTGCGTTTTCGGCCACCGAGATGGATGCCGAGATTGCAAAAGTTCCCGCCGTTGAACGCGCGGCACTGGAGCTGGCGGCAGACCGTATACGGGTTTATCACGCCCGCCAAATTCCTAAGGATGAACGCTGGATTGACGATAGCGGGGCTGAACTCGGCTGGCGTTGGTCTGCGGTGGAAACGGCGGGGCTATATGTGCCCGGCGGTTTGGCGTCATACCCTTCGTCTGTGTTGATGAACGCCATTCCGGCAAATGTTGCGGGGGTTGAAAATCTGGTGATTTGCACACCGACACCGGATGGCAAAGTGAACCCGCTGGTGCTGTTGGCTGCGCGGCTTTCGGGCGTTGAAACCGTTTACCGGATCGGTGGGGCGCAGGCGATTGCGGCGATGGCTTACGGGACAGAAACGATTCAACAGGTCGATAAAATCACCGGCCCGGGGAATGCCTTTGTGGCCGCTGCCAAACGGCGTGTTTTCGGGCGCGTCGGGATTGATATGATCGCAGGCCCGTCCGAAATTCTGGTGATTGCAGATAAAGACAACAACCCTGATTGGGTCGCGATTGATCTGCTAAGCCAAGCTGAACACGACGAAAGCGCACAGTCGATCCTGATCACCGACGATGAAGATTTTGCACAGGCGGTTATAGCCGCCGTCGATAAACGCCTTGAAACACTGGAGCGTCGCGCGGTTGCGGCCCCAAGCTGGCGGGATTACGGGGCGGTGATTGTGGTTGATACCCTCGAGCTTGCAGTCGAGTTGTCAGACCGTATCGCCCCCGAACATCTGGAGCTGTGCGTCGCGGATGCCGAGGCCCTGTCCAACAAAATCCGCCATGCCGGTGCGATATTCATTGGCGCGTGGACCCCCGAAGCGATCGGCGATTATGTCGGTGGGCCGAACCATGTGCTGCCCACGGGGCGCTCGGCAAGGTTTTCGTCCGGTCTGTCGGTGCTCGATTTCATGAAACGCACCACGATTTCGCGGATGACACCGGAGGCATTGAAAGCCATCGGACCGGCGGCAGAAACCTTGGCTAAATCCGAAAGCCTGGAGGCCCACGGCCTTTCTATTCGCCTGCGCCTCGATCAGTTGAATGACGGTGGTGAGAATGGCTGACACAGATCGTATTTACGAAATCAATCTGGACGATTCCGGTTTGCCCGCGCCCACGCCCGAGATCGAACAGGAACGCCGCGTCGCGATTTTTGATTTGCTGGAGGAGAATTTCTTTCAGCCTGTCGGCCGTGAAGGGCAGGCGGTTCCAGCTGGCCCATATCGTCTTGACCTCTCCATCGCGGACCGCCGTCTGGTCTTTGATCTGCACACAAAATCCGGCGAGAAGGCCGGCGAGTTTCATCTTTCGTTAACCCCGTTCCGCCAAGTCATCAAAGACTACTTCCAGATTTGCGAGAGTTATTTTGATGCCGTAAAACGCCTGCCCCCCAGCCAAATCGAGGCGATAGATATGGGGCGGCGCGGTATTCACAACGAGGGCGGTAACGTCGTCGGGGAGCGTCTGGCTAGCAAGGTGAAAACCGACAAAGCCACCGCGCGCCGCATTTTCACGCTGATTTGCGTCCTGCATTTTAAGGGTTAAGGGCGCATGGCGAACAACCCGACATCTGTGTTGTTCGCTTGTGACCATAACGCCGTGCGCTCGCCCATGGCCGAAGGAATCATGAAGAAATACTACGGCACGCGGATTTTTGTGCAGTCGGTAGGGGTGAAGCATGATCTGGAAATTGACGGATTTTCTGTGGCGGTTGCGGCTGAAATAGATGTGCAACTAGAAAAACACCGCGTGCGCTCGTTTGACGACATGGAGGCGTGGGGGGATGACATCGGCGGTTACGATCTGGTCATAGCACTTTCCCCCGCCAGTCAGCGACGGGCCTTGGAATACACGCGCGTTTATGCATTGGAGGTGGAATACTGGCCGATTTTTGACCCCACCGGCCTAGGTGAATCGCGAGAGGACAAACTGCGGGTTTACCGCCAGATGCGCGATCAGGTTTCACAGCGGATAATCGGCAGGTTTGGCCCGCCTGATGAAAGTGACGACTGAAATGCCGATTACACTTGAATTTTAAAGAATTACCCCTCATCTATGCCCCGCAGACAATGGTTTGCACTAAACAACCAGATCGGAGATCACATGGCCAAGGAAGAACTTCTAGAATTCCCGGGTGTCGTGACCGAGCTTCTACCAAACGCGACGTTTCGGGTAGAGCTAGAGAACGGCCACGTAATTATCGCGCATACAGCAGGCAAAATGCGGAAAAACCGTATTCGTGTGCTGGCAGGTGACAAAGTACAGGTCGAAATGACCCCGTACGATTTGTCCAAAGGGCGCATCAACTATCGTTTCAAATAACTTGCGACTGATCCTTGGATCAGGCAGCCCGCGCAGGCGCGAGTTGTTGGCGCAAATCGGTGTTGTGCCGGACGAGATCCGGCCCGCCGATATTGACGAGACCCCACATAAAAACGAATTGCCTCGCCCGTATGCGGCGCGCCTTGCTGTGGAAAAGGCCAAGGCTGTGAAGGCTGGTGCCGATGATCTGGTGCTGGCGGCCGATACAGTTGTGGCGGTTGGCCGCCGTATTCTGGGCAAACCTGCGGATGTGGCTGAGGCTGCGGAATTCCTGATGCTTTTGTCAGGGCGCAGGCACCGTGTGATTACGGGTATGGCATTACGTTTGGGTGATAAAATCTGGTCCCGACAGGTGGAAACCGTGGTGAAATTCAAGCGCCTGTCTGATATGGAACTATCCGCCTATCTGCGCTCAACCGAGTGGCAGGGCAAGGCTGGTGGCTATGCCATTCAAGGCATAGGGGCTGCGTTCATTCCGTCCATTAACGGTTCGTACACCAATGTGGTGGGGCTGCCATTAACCGAAGTTACCAATATGTTAATCGGGGCAGGGTATCCGGTTTCATTTCAAGGAGCACCCGCATGAAAGGCTCGCTAGCCGTTTTTGATAACGACATGGCCGCATTGTTGGTTGACGGAAAGTTAACAGACTTGATGATCGACCCACCGCAAGACGACCCGATCCCGCGCCCCGAAGCGATTTATCGTGGCATTCTCGAGCGCCCCCTAAAGGGTATGCACGGCGCAATTTTGCGTCTTCCAGACGGGCAGCGGGCGTTTCTGAAAGACGCCAAGGGCATGTCTCCGGGGACGGCGATTGTGGTGCAGGTGACGACATATGTGGAGGAAGGCAAAGCCTCGCCCGTGGCGCGCAAGCTGCTGTTCAAAAGCCGGTATGCCATCGTGACCCCGGCAAATCCGGGTCTAAACATTGCCCGCAGCATCCACGACGAAGACGAACGAAACCGCCTGCTGGAGATCGCCCACGGCGCGGTCGATGGCGGCGGCGAGGGGTTGATATTGCGCTCGGCCTGCGACGGCGCGGATGGCGAAAGCATCGCGGATGATATCCTCAACATGCTGGACATGTGCCGCACTGTGATCGCGGGGACCGAGGGTAAAGAGCCGGAATTGCTGCTGGATGCGCCAACCGCCACAATCCGTGCGTGGCGCGATTGGGACGAGCCGGATCAGGTGGATAACACCGAGGGCGCGTTCGAGCATCACGGTATTCTGGACTATATTGATGCCGCGATGGGGTCGCGGGTTAAGCTGGGTGAAACGGCTTGGCTAAGCATAGAGCCGACGCGGGCGTTGATTGCGATTGACGTGAATACCGGCGGTGACTTTTCCCCTGCGGCAGGCTTGAAGACCAATCTGGCGGCGGCGAAAGAGATTTCGCGCCAGTTGCTAATTCGCGGCTTGGGCGGGCAAATAGTGGTTGATTTTGCCCCTGTTAACAAAAAAGAGCGCGTCAAAATCGAATCCGCACTTCGGGCGGCATTCCGGCGCGACGGAGTGGATACGATTATCGCGGGCTGGACCCCACTGGGAAATCTGGAATTGCAGCGTAAACGCGAACGCTTTCCTTTGAGCGAGGCGATGAAATGAGCTGCCCTATTTGCCATAAACCGTCGGCCCCCAAGCTCAAACCCTTCTGCTCAAAACGCTGTGCGGATGTTGATCTGGGCAAATGGTTAAACGGCTCTTACGCCATTCCGGCCCCGCTTGAGGACCTTAGCGAAGAAGACGAAATCGCGTTGATAGCGGCGGCACAAACCAAGCACTGATATTCGTTGGAATTTCCCGAAAATTGCTATGGACAGTCACCAATATCTCCCCTAAAACGCCCCCACCCAAGGCGGTTAGCCTTACCCGTGCCCGGGTAGCTCAGGGGTAGAGCAGCGGATTGAAAATTCGCGTGTCGGTGGTTCAAATCCGCCCCCGGGCACCACTATAAATACATAACATATCGTTAGGGGCTGGCCAGATAACATCTCAAACTTCGCCCAATTTGGTGCATTGATTTAACGCCGAAAGACAAATAATATCACTCATATGAAGTGGTAGAAAGCCACACGCAGCGCCATGAATGGCTAAGATGTAGAGCAACCGACCAGCGTGCCCACAACGATTTTATTGCTTGTCGTCTGCCTCCACGTCTTAGGTATTGCCTCTCTGAGAAACGGGGTTAGCGCTGGTAATAACAAAAGGGAGGAACTTCTCAATGAAGACCGCAAATGATTATCTCGAAGAAGCCAACGCCGTCGTTCCTAAAATTTCGGTAGAAGAGGGTATAGCCAAGCACAAGGCGGGTAACACTGTCTTCGTCGACGTGCGCGACAGCGGCGATATCGCGACGTCAGGAACCATCGCAGGTGCACAATTGGTTAATCGAGGCATGCTTGAATTTCGTGCCGACGATAGCCACCCCTTGCACAACCCGTCCCTTAAAAAGGACGCCGACATCGTGCTAGTCTGTGGTGCTGGAGGCCAAGCTGCGCTTAGTGGAAAAACGCTGAAAGACATGGGTTTTCAGAATGTATCCAATGTTGGTGGCTTTTCATCGTGGAAAGACGCTGGCGGGCCGGTCGATAAATAGGGTCAAGTTCGACGAGAACGCCACACAAAACAGCGTTAGTTACTCTTTGGTAAACAGGGCCACCAGTTCGACATGTGCGGACCAGCGGAACTGATCAACGACTTGCACCCAGTCGATTGTGTATCCGGCGTTAACCAGAATTTTCGCATCCCGCGCGAAGGTCACCGGATTACACGAAACGAACGCTATACGGGGGATGTCGGCCTCGGCCAGCGCCTCGCATTGGGCTTTGGCGCCTGCACGCGGGGGGTCGAGAACCACGGCCTCGACCTTCTTTAAGTCTTCCTTAAGCATTGGGTTGCGGAACAGGTCGCGCTTGTGTGTTTCCAGCGTTTTCAACCCCTCGCCATTGCGCCATGCCACGTTCAGCGCGGCCAGCAACGGGGCATCGCCATCGACCGCCAAAACCTGCGCTTGTCTTGATAGCGGCAACGAAAATGTTCCGCATCCGGCGAATAGATCAACGATGTGTTTTGCATCGCCCACGGCCTCTAACACGGTTTTGGTTAGCGCTATTTGGCCGGCCTCGGTGGCTTGCAGAAAAGCCTCGACGGGGGGGGATACGGTGATGCCATCGAATGTCTGGACCGGAGCGGCGCGCATCGCGACCACCTCGCCATTCCAGTTCAGGCGCGAGAGTTTGAACTTTTCAACCAACCTGCCCAGTTCGACCATCATCGGGCCGTCGGCTTCTTTGGCATCCTGCACACTAACGTCGGCACCCGAGGCGGATTGTGTGACGGAAATGCTGATGCCGGCCTTGCGAGACGCGCCAATTCTGGTCAAAGCCTCTAACGCGGGCATTGTTGCCATAATGTCGGGGTGCAGCAGTTTGCACGACGGGATCGCCACGACCGTATTCGATGCACGCCCGTAAAAGCCGATCAAAACGCCTTTCTTGGTGCGCTGCGCTGCAAAAGTCGCCCGCCTGCGTGATTGGGCGGGTGTGGTGATGATTGGGCGAAATTCAGATGTCAGGTCGTGCGCGGACAGGGCGTTGCGAACAACGTCGGTTTTCCAGTCCGCCAGAAACCTGTCCGAGGCATGTTGCATCGAGCACCCGCCGCAGGTTTTGAAATGCGGGCAGGGCGCTTTTACGCGATCACCGGAGGGCTCAATGATGTGTGGCTTGGGGATGCGGTTGCCCTCGACATCCCCCTCGACCAGCTCGTCAGGTAGGGCAAACGGGATGTAGATAGGGCCGTCGGGGCCGTCCGTGATGCCGTCCCCTTGAATGCTTAGATGTTTGATTTTGTAAGACATTGTTAACTCTTATGACGCGAAGTTCTATCTCAGACAATCTTGTCCGCGATCAGTTTGCGGGCAATTTCACGGAAGGCATTTGCGGGTTTGCCGTCCGGCTCGGCAATCACGATGGGCGTCCCTTGATCGGAGGCTGTGCGAATGCTGATATCCAGCGGAATTTCCCCAAGGAAGACAAAGTTTTTCTTTTCGGCTTCGGTTTTGGCACCGCCATGCCCGAAGATATGTTCCTCGTGGCCGCATTCGGAGCAGATGTGGGTAGACATATTCTCGATCACACCCAACACAGGCGTTGAGGTTTTATTGAACATATCAATCGCTTTTCTGGCGTCGAGCAAGGCGATATCCTGCGGTGTGGACACAATAATGGCGCCTGCGATCTCGGTTTTCTGGGATAACGTCAGTTGCACATCACCGGTGCCCGGTGGCAGGTCGATCAACAACAAGTCCAGCTCGCCCCATTGCACCTGGTTCAGCATCTGTTGCAAAGCGCCCATCAACATAGGCCCGCGCCAGACCACGGCTTCGTCTTCCTTCATCATCAAGCCCATCGACATCATGGTAACGCCGTGGTTTGTCAGCGGAATAATCAGCTTGCCGTCCGGTGATTTCGGGCGATCTGAAATACCCATCATGCGGGGCTGCGAGGGGCCGTAAATATCTGCATCCAGCAGCCCGACCTTCATGCCCTCGGCTGCCAGCGCAACCGCGAGGTTGGCCGAAACGGTGGACTTGCCAACGCCGCCTTTACCCGACGCAATCGCGACGATTTTCTTGATGCCGGGGATGCTTTTGGGACCCGCAGGGGCAGCACGTTTGGCGCCACCACCAAGATTTGGCGGCGCGCCTTGCGCACTGTGGGCGGTTAGTAACGCCGAAACTTTACCGACGCCGTCCAGCGCTTCGAGTTTTTCCACCGCGAGCGTGCGAACCGTTTCCATCGCGACACCTTGGGCGGATTCGACTTCCATCACAAAACGGATATCGCCGCCCTCGACATTCAGGGCGCGAACGATATTGGCGCTAACGATGTCTTTCTTGGTGAACGGGTCTTCGATAGCGGAAAGGACTTCCAGAACTTGCTCGCGGGTGATGCTCATTTTTATCTTCCTGTTCGACAGTATAATTTAAGTTGCCCCTAACATGACGATTCCCTTGGCCGAGACAAGTGGCGCAACTGAAATACATGACTAATTAGGTGCGGTATAACTTCGCGCCTTGGTGTTACCAGCACAAAGGGTGCCGGAAAATCCCGAATGCCCTTTGAGCCAGTGGTTCACCGCAGATCGTTGGCAAAAACCCCATAAACAGAACAAAATAGAACAAAACGAAACAAAGTATATGCGTTTCATCCGGTAATCGCCCCTAATTCTTTTCAAGAAAACAAACAAGGAGGATATAATGATAAAAACAAAATATTTGATAAGCGTTGCGGCCGTGGCTCTGGTTTCCAGTTTCGGGATGGCTCAAGCGCAAGAAGATTGCCCGCGTGGGACGCTGGACGAACGGTATTGCGATCGTGACGGCGACCTTTTGGCCGATGCGCCAACAGATCCGGCTGATCTGGTCAACCCTGACACCCTGATCTTTGCATATACGCCGGTTGAAGATCCGGCCGTTTATAAAGGCGTCTGGTCCGATTTCCTCGACTATATGGAAGAAACCACCGGCAAAAAAGTCGTGTTCTTCCCGGTTCAGTCGAATGCGGCACAGATCGAGGCTATGCGCTCGGGTCGCCTCCATATCGCGGGCTTCAACACGGGTTCCAATCCGTTGGCGGTAAACTGTGCGGGCTTCAACCCGTTCACAATTATGGCGTCGCTTGACGGCGGTTTTGGCTACGAGATGGAAATCCTGACCTACCCTGGTTCGGGCATCGAAAAAGTTGAAGACATCAAGGGCGGTGTACTTGCGTTCACGTCACCAACTTCTAACTCCGGTTTCAAGGCGCCTTCGGCGATCCTGAAAGGGGACTTCGATATGTTGCCTGACCGCGACTACGACCCTGTGTTCTCGGGCAAGCATGACAACTCCATTCTGGGTGTTGCGAACAAAGATTACCCTGCGGCTTCAATTGCCAACTCGGTACTTGCGCGCATGATCAGCCGTGGTGTTATTGAAGCGGGCGATGTGATTTCGATCTATAAATCGCAGACATTCCCGACAACCGGTTTTGGTATTGCACACAATCTGGATCCAGAATTGGCGGCGAATATCCGCAAGTCGTTCTTCACATTCGATTGGGAAGGCACATCCTTGCAGGAAGAGTTCGAGAAATCTAATGAAGGTCAATTCCTACCTATGACCTACATAGAATTCTGGGACGTTATTCGTAAAATTGACACAGCAAACGACGTTTCCTACGCTTGTCAATAAGTCGATAATATCTGTGCCCGCGCGTGAAAATGTGCGGGCACTTTTTTTGGATTAGGGTCTGAATAAATGCTGAAGTTAGAAAAACTCACTAAAGTTTACAAAACCGGAGACAAAGCGCTTATAGACGTCGATCTGGAGGTGGCAGCGGGGCAGGTTATTGCGCTTATCGGGCCATCCGGTGCAGGGAAAAGCACGCTGATCCGTTGTATCAACCGACTTGTTGAGCCCACGAGCGGCAGGGCCATACTGGATGGTGTTGACTTGACCGCGCTCAGCTCGGCAGGTTTGCGCCGTGAACGCCGTCGCATGGGTATGATTTTTCAGGAATACGCGCTTGTCGAGCGGTTGACTGTGATGGAAAACGTCTTGTCTGGCCGCCTTGGCTACGTCGGTTTCTGGCGCAGTTTTCTGCGCAAATTCCCGCAATCGGATGTGGACGATGCGTATCGCCTTCTGGATCGTGTTGGTCTGTTGGAAATGGCTGACAAACGCGCCGACGAGCTTTCGGGCGGGCAGCGCCAGCGTGTCGGTATTTGCCGCGCATTGATCCAGGATCCGGCGTTGTTGCTGGTGGACGAGCCGACAGCCTCGCTCGACCCCAAAACCTCGCGCGAGATTATGCGCCTTATAATAGAGATGTGTAGGGAACGCGGGTTGGCCGCGATTATCAACATCCACGATGTGAACCTCGCGCAGATGTTTGTGCAGCGGGTTGTGGCGTTGAACATGGGCGAGATTATCTTTGACGGTGGCCCGACCGAACTGACCCCCGAGGTTCTGACCCGCATCTACGGCGAAGAAGACTGGGAAGCCACCATCGAGACGGTGAAAGATACCGCGGAGGGTGAAGCGTGAGCGTGACACTCGAATCCCGGGTAGGCACGCCTTGGAAAAAACAGCCCTTTATCAAGAACTCCACGTTGCGGTGGGGATTGCTGATTATCGCCGTTGTGTATTTTACAGTCGCACTCGGATCTATGGATGTGAACTGGAGCCGCGTTTACCTAGGTCTGGAGCGGGGCCGCAGGTTTGTCGTGGCCTTTCTGAACCCTGATTTCACCTCGAGGGCAACCGACATTAAAGAGGGCATGATCGAGAGCGTGATTATGGCGGTGACATCAACTGTCGTCGGTATCGCGCTTTCCATCCCCATCGCCCTTGGTGCGGCGCGGAACATTTCGCCGTTACCGATCTATCTGGTGTGCCGTTTTATTATTTCGATCTCGCGGGCGCTGAACGAAATTATTGTCGCTATTTTGTTCGTAGCGATCTTCGGGTTTGGCCCGTTGGCAGGCTTCCTTACGCTTAGCTTTGCAACAATCGGCTTCCTTGCCAAACTGCTGGCCGAAGAAATCGAGGATATGAACAAGGTGCAAGCCGAGGCGGTGAAAGCCACAGGCGCAAGTTGGCTGCAATGGATTAACTTCGGGGTGCAACCTCAGATTATGCCACGGTTAATCGGTTTGTCGATCTATCGTCTGGACATCAACTTCCGCGAATCTGCCGTTCTGGGGCTGGTTGGTGCGGGTGGTATCGGGGCGACCCTGAACACCGCGTTTGACCGCTACGAGTTTGACACCGTGGCCGCCATTTTGTTGATGATCATCGTTGTAGTTATGGCGCTCGAGTATCTCTCGGGCATTATCAGAGCGAGGGTTCAGTAATGCCTGTTAAAGATAAAAACGGTGTAAAAGTCTGGCAAGTCCGTGATCGTAACGCCCAACTTATCCGTTGGGCAATGTGGATGGCGGCGGGGATTATTTTCTACGTCAGCTGGATGAAAATCTCGGACCAGACCACGTGGTTCTTCGTTTTTGATGCACCGCGGATTGCAGCCGATATTGGCGGGCGTGCTATGCCACCGAAATGGAGCTATATCACCCAGCTTGGTAAACCTATCTGGGATACGCTGAATATCGCCACGCTCGGTACGGTATTTGCGTTGATGATGGCGGTTCCAATCGCGTTTCTGGCGGCACGCAATACGACGCCGAGCAAGCTGTTCATTCGCCCTATTGCGCTTTTGATTATCGTGTCTACACGCTCCATCAACTCGTTGATCTGGGCTTTGTTGCTGGTGTCGATCATTGGTCCGGGCATTTTTGCGGGCATGGTGGCTATCTCCATCCGGTCCATCGGGTTTTGCGCAAAACTGTTGTATGAAGCGATCGAGGAGATCGACGAAAATCAGGTTGAGGCGATCACCGCAACGGGTGCTACGCGCTGGCAGATAATGGTTTACGGCATCGTTCCGCAGATTTTACCAGCCTTCGCAGGTATCGCTGTGTTCCGCTGGGACATCAACATCCGCGAATCGACGGTGTTGGGTCTTGTGGGCGCAGGCGGCATCGGGTTGCAGTTGCAAGCATCGCTTAATACGCTGGCATGGCCGCAGGTATCGTTAATCCTGACTGTTATTCTGGTCGCCGTTGTAATAGGCGAGTTCGTATCAGCCAAAGTTCGTGGCGCAATTATCTAGGATACCCCATGGCGTCTGATGCTGATTGGGCCTTTGCCCAATACGAAAAAGTGCGGGAAGCTTTGCCAACGGCGGTGTTTCCTGCGCGCTCCACCCACATCGCGAACATTGGCGAAGTGGCAGACCAGTTCGACGTATTTCTGCTGGATGCCTTCGGGGTTTTGAACGTCGGGGACACAGTTATCTAGGGCGCACCGGAGCGCTTGGCGGCCCTGCAAGCGGCGGGGAAGCAGGTGTTCGTGCTGACCAACGGGGCCTCGCTGCCGCCGGAAGTATCCTTGGCGAAATACCGCAAGTTCGGCTTTGATTTTCAGCAATCCGATGTGATCGCCAGCCGTGATGCGTTGAGCATAGGGCTTATGGGGCGGGCAGAAAAGCTGTGGGGTGTTATGGCTTTGGGGCATTCCAAGCTCGAAGATTTTCCGGTGCCCTGTGTGCGTCTTGGCTTGGACGGTGATCTCTATGACCGCGTTGAAGGTTTCATCCTGTTGGGCAGCGCGCCATGGACGGAGGCACATCAGGACATGATGGTATCCAGCCTTAAACGCAATCCGCGCCCTGTGCTGGTCGGCAATCCTGACATTGTGGCGCCTCGCGAAACCGGATTGTCGCTGGAACCCGGTTGGTATGCGCATGATCTTAGCCACCGCACGGGCATAAAACCCGAGTTTTTCGGCAAGCCCTTCACCAATGTCTATGATCTGGCCTTGGCGCAAGTTGACCCGTCTATCCCGCGGGAGCGGATTGCGATGGTAGGGGACACCTTGCACACGGATATTCTGGGCGGGGCCGCCATCGGGGTCAAAACCATCCTGATTACGGATTACGGGCTTTTTGCGGGCAAGGATGTCGCAAATTATGTCAAAGACAGCGGTATTGTGCCGGACTGGATTTCCACGCACACCTAAATACGCAGTGTAACAATGCGAATTTTCCCATTGGCAAAGATGAGTATTTTTGAAAGAGTGAATGGGAATCTACCCATATACAGGAGGCACAGCCATGCGATTTGAGTCACCAGACACAATCGAGCAGGCCGTAGAGTTGTTAAACACGTGCGACGGGATTTCGCGTGTGTTGGCAGGTGGTACGGATGTTTTGGTTCAATTGCGTTTAGCGCTGGTCGAGCCAGAGCTGATCGTGGACATCAAACATATCGCCGGAATGCGCGATATTACCGCCGAGGACGGCGGGTTCCGTATTGGCGCGGCCGTTTCGGGGGCGGAGATGGGCGAACATGTTGAACTCGTCGCGCTGTGGCCCGGTGTGGTTGAAGCGATGGAACTTATCGGCTCCACGCAGGTTCAGGGTCGGGCCACGCTGGCGGGGAACCTTTGTAATGCTTCCCCTGCGGCCGATAGTGTGCCAGCGATGGTTGTGGCCAACGCGGTTGTTACGATTTCCGGACCGAACGGTGCGCGGGAATGTCCGGTTGCGGATATTGTTACGGGGCCGGGAAAAACGTCGCTGGGCAAGGGCGAGATTATCACTTCGATCTATCTGCCAGCTCGCGTTAATAACTCGGGGGATGCCTATTTGCGGTTTATTCCTAGAACGGAAATGGACATCGCGGTTTCCTCGGCAGGCGTTAGTCTGACGATTGATAGCGACGGTGTTGTTACGCACGCCTGTGTATCGCTTGGTGCTGTGGCGCCGACGGTGTTGGTGGTGGATGATGCGGCCAAGGCGATCATTGGAACCAAACTGGATGACGATGCCATTGCCACGTTGCAAGCGGCTTGTTCTGCGGCCTGCAACCCGATTGATGACAAACGTGGAACGGTTGAGTTCCGCACCAAAACGGCGGGCGTAATGGCGAAACGTGCAGCCCTTATTGCCTATAGCCGCGCTGGAGGTTCAAAATGAGCAAGATACATGTAAGCACAACGATCAATGGCGATGCTGTTGAATATCTTTGCGAGCCGAGCGAAACCTTGCTGGATGCGCTGCGGGACCACGTTGGTTTGACGGGCGTAAAGGAAGGCTGTGGCTCGGGCGATTGCGGGGCTTGTTCGGTAGAGCTGGACGGGCGGCTGGTGTGTTCCTGTCTGGTCCTTGCTGCCGAGGCCGAGGGCCGTAGCGTTAATACGGTCGAGGGCATGGCTGACGGAGAAAAACTGCATGTGTTGCAGCAAAAGCTTCTCGATCATGCGGCGCTGCAATGTGGAATTTGCACACCGGGTATTCTGGTCGCTGCCAAGGCGTTGCTTGAAAAGAACCCTGATCCAACCGAGACCGAAGTGCGCTACTGGCTGGCAGGGAACCTGTGCCGTTGCACAGGGTACGACAAAATTATTCGCGCGGTGATGGATGCCGCGGCTGAAATGCGGGGGGCTTGATTATGGTTACGGAATACGTCGAGGGTTCAACCGGAGCCGAATTAAACAAACGTGAATTCAAAGTTATCGGCACCCGTCCGCCACGCCCTGACGGGATAGACAAGGTGACGGGCCGCGCGTTGTTCGGGGCGGATTTGACCGCGCCGGGGATGCTGCACGCGACCATTCTGCGCAGTCCGCACGCACATGCGCGGATTATCTCGATTGATACGTCGGCTGCTCTGGCGATGTCGGGCGTGAAGGCGGTTGTTACGTCACAAGATTTCGTCAAGCAAAGCAGCTCGGGCAATCAGGATACGCTGGATAACTGCATGGCGCGGGGCAAGGTGCTTTATGACGGTCACGCGGTTGCGTCGGTGGCGGCGACCAGTGTTAAGGTTGCCAATGCGGCCCTGAAACTGATCAAGGTGGAATACGAAGTCCTGCCCCATGAAACCGACGTGGACGGCGCGATGCTGGACACGGCACCTGTGCTGCACGAGGGCCGCAAGTTTCGCAATATCCCCGAGGGGAACAACGCGAATGTGTCCGGTTACTGGGAATTTGGCCACGGCGATCTGGATGCGGGTTTCGCCAAAGCCGACATTATTATCGAGCGCAGTTTCAAGACGGCGGCCACGCACCAAGGCTATATCGAGCCACATGCAACGCTGGCCACTATGGGGCCGGACGGGCGCGGCGAGATTTGGGTTTGTACGCAGGGGCATTATATGGTCCGCGATCTTTCAGCCGCTTTTATCGGGATTGAGACGAGCCAACTGCGCGTAACGGCCTCCGAAATCGGTGGCGGGTTTGGCGGCAAGACGACGGTTTATCTTGAACCTGTGGCGTTAGCGCTGTCCAAAAAGGCAGGTCGCCCGGTGAAAATGGTAATGACACGCGAAGAGGTGTTTCGTGCCACCGGCCCGACGACTTCGTCGAGCACGGACATCAAAATTGGTATGACCAAGGATGGCCGGATAACCGCAGGGCAGGCGAAACTGCGCTATCAGGGCGGGGCGTATCCCAACATCACAGCGATGCTGGGGGCGATGACGGCGTTTGCGTCATATGATCTGGACGCTGTGCAGACGCTGGCGTGGAACGTGTTGACCAACCGCCCCAAACAGGCCGCTTACCGCGCGCCCGGTGCGCCGATGGCTATTTATACGGTCGAATCCGTTGTGGACGAGTTGTGCCAGAAGCTGGGCCTCGATCCGCTTGAGGTTCGTTTGATGAACGCGGCCAAGAAAGGCACGTTGTCGTCATACGGGCCGACTTTTGATGAAATCGGACTGGTGGCGACATTGGAGGCAGCCAAGGCGCATCCGCATTATACGGCACCACTTGGTCCTAATCAGGGCAGGGGTGTTTCCTGCGGTTTCTGGTTCAACTTTGCCGGAAATACCAGCGTTTCCATGAACATTAATGAGGACGGAACCGTTGCGGTGATCGAGGGGAACCCCGACATCGGTGGATCTCGCGCGTCAATTTCAATGATGGCAGCCGAGGAGCTGGGGATACCGCTCGAAAAGGTTCGCACCATTGTTGCCGACACAAATTCAATCGGGTTCAACGATGTAACGGACGGCAGCCGTGTTACGTTTGCGGTCGGGTTGGCGACGATCAAGGCGGCGCGGGCGGCGATCAAAAATATGTGTGGCCGTGCCGCGCAGGTTTGGGGCATTGATGCCGATGCGGTTGACTGGGTTGACGGGGCAGCCGTGCCGACGGGCCATAATGCGGGGGAATTCCCGCCGATGACCTTGGCCGAGATTGCCGCAGACCAAGCCAAGACCGGCGGACCGATTGCGGGTCACCACGAGGTGAACGTCGATGGGGCAGGCGTCAGTTTCGGCGTGCATCTGGTCGATGTCGAGGTGGACCCTGAAACCGGCTTCACGCAAATCAAGCGCTACACGGTGTTTCAGGATGCCGGCAAAGCCATTCACCCCGATTATGTCGAGGGGCAGATGCAGGGCGGGGCCGTGCAAGGCATCGGCTGGGCGCTGAACGAGGAATATATCTACGGCGAGGACGGCAAGCTGCAAAATGCGGGCTTCCTTGATTACCGGATTCCTGTGGCTTCCGATTTGCCGATGATCGATACGGTGATCCTCGAAATCCCCAATCCGGGCCATCCTTACGGGGTGCGCGGCGTTGGCGAGACCGGCATCGTACCGCCGCTGGCCGCTGTGGCCAACGGGGTTTCGCATGCAGCCGGTGTTCGGATGTTTGAGTTGCCGATGTCTCCGCCGCGAATTCTGGCGGCCATTGACGGTGCAAAATAATGGTTACGGTCACCCTTTGGGGATCATTACGATCTGCAACGGGTGGCCTGAAAGACGTTGAAGTCGAGGCCCGAAACACTGGTGAAATGCTTAAAGCGCTGGCCAAAAAATACCCCGCGCTCGAATCGGTAATCGAGGGCGGGGTTTCTGTTGCGATAGATGGTTTGATCTATAAAGAGGCGTGGTTCACCCCGATCAAACCCGACAGTGAAGTCGTGCTTATGCCATATATGAAGGGCGGTTAACGCCCCCTGATCCGAGGGTCGAGCGCGTCGCGCAACCCGTCCCCGATGAAGTTCACACTCAGCACTGTTAGCGAGATCGCCAAGCCCGGCCACACCACGCGGGCGGGGGTCAGGGTCATGTAGTTTGCGCCATCAAACAACAGGCGCCCCCATGTGGGGAAATCCGACGGGAAGCCAAGGCCAAGGAACGACAACGCGCTCTCGGTGATAATCGCGTTGGCAACACCAAGCGTGGCGGAAACCATGATTGGTGACAGCACGTTGGGCAAAATGTGGCGCAGGATTATCCGGCGGTCAGGTGTGCCGATCGACTTTGCGGCCATCACGAACTCGCGTTCTTTTTGTGCCAAAACGTCACCGCGAACGATCCGCGCCGTGTGCATCCAGCTTGTTGCCCCGATAATAGAAACGATCAGAATAAAAATGCCGGTTTCCGGTCCGAACATGCCCCGCAGCGTGTCGCGGAATAGCATGATGATAACCAACAGCAGCGGCAACAAGGGCAGGGCAAGGAACAGGTCGGTCATGCGCATCAGCGGCCCGTCGAGCTTCTTGAAATACCCCGCCAGCAACCCGACCGCGGTGCCGACCAGCAGCGAGATAGCCATCGCGATGATGCCCACAGCCAGCGAAACTCGCCCCCCGTGCAGCACTTGCGCCAGCATATCGCGGCCCAACTGGTCTGTGCCCAGCGGATAGGCGAGGCTCGGGCCTTGGTTTTTATCGCGAATGCTAAGGTATTGCGGATCGGCCGTGTAAATATACGGGCCAATGAAAACCGCAAACAGGATGAATGCGAACACTGCTGTGCCAATCAACGCGCCCTTATGGGTTTTGTATTGGTCCCAGACATCGCCCCAAAGCGTGCGGCCTTTGCCCTCGATTATCGTTGTATCAGTCATAACGGATCCTCGGATCAAGCAGGCCATAAATAATGTCGGCAATCAGGTTGAACAGCACAATCAGCACCGCGAAAATGAATGTCAGGGTCTGCACCAGCGGAATATCCGCGCCTTGGATGCCGATGATAAGTAGCTGCCCAAGGCCGTTCACCTTGAATATCTGCTCGGTGATAATCGCGCCGCCGAATACCTGCGGTACGCCCAGTGCAATCACAGTCACCACAGGGATAAGCGAGTTGCGCAGAACGTGGGTTAGCACCACAACCCGTTCCTTCAGGCCTTTGGCTCGCGCCGTTCGCACATAATCTTGCTGCAAGTTATCCAGCATGGAGGCGCGCATAAACCGGCTGAGTTGTGCTGCATTAAAGAACGCCAACACCATCACCGGCATGATCATTTGTTTGACCTGAAAGACAAAGCTGCTCCAGTCTGTGACCTTGTGCGTCGTGTCATAAATCGAGGGGAACCAACGCAGGTGCACCGAGAAAATAACGATCATTAGCAAGCCAGTAAAAAACGTCGGAACCGAGAAACCCAGCATCGAGAAGAACGTCCCCAACTGGTCAAACCAGCTGTATTGTTTATAGGCTGAAATCACGCCGATAGGGATCGCGATGAGGATGCCAACAACATAAGACATGCCAACAACCCATAGGGTTTGGGGCAGCCGCTCGACCACCAGATCGACAACCGGCGAACGCGTCGACCAGCTGGTTACACGCAGGCGGGTGCCGTCGCCGATGGTGATGTCGAACCATTGCTCGATCATGTTCAGCGGCTCGTTGATGAAGAACTGCTGGCACCACAGAAGGTAGCGGATGAACATCGGCTGATCCAAACCAAGCGAGGCGCGGATTTTCACGCGAACCTCGGGCGGGATGGTCAGGGGCAGGTTGCCCGTCGGGTCATTCGGAGCAGTGTCCAGAATGAAGAAGATAACGAAACTGATGAACAGAAGCGTCGGGATCGTGAAGATCAATCTACGGATTGTGTAGTGAAACATGGAACGCCTCGGTTTGTCAGTCTTGATGGTATGGCTGCGAAGTTACCCCCGCAGCCAAAGTTTCAAATCTTATTTACGCGACCAGTCAGCGATGTTCCAAAGCTCACTGTCCCAAGCGTTAAGCTTGACGCCGGCCAGTGTATTGGCACTAGCCGATACGTTGCCGCGGTGAACGAGAGGGATGATGATGTAGTTTTGCATCAAAATATCGTTCATCGCGATCGCTAGTTCTGCACGCTTGCTGATATCCGCGGTACCAGCCATTTCCGCTACAAGAGCGTCATAGTCGGCATTACAGTGACGCGGCATGTTGGAGCCAAGCCATGCGTTTTCAGGCGAAGGGATCTCGGAACATTTCCAGCTGCCCATATAGGCTTCAGGATCGGTGCCGTCGAAGTTGTTCGCATACATTTCCAGATCAGCAAAGATTTTCTGGAATGTATCAGGGCTGGATTGGTCGCCACCGAAGAATACGGCTGCGTCAATGTTTTTCAGCTCTGTCTCAATGCCGATTTCACCCCACCACTGTTTGATCAGGGCTTGGAAATCCTGACGAACAGCGTTTGTGGATGTTTGGTACAGGATCGAAAGGCGCACGCCGTCTTTGGCGCGAACTCCATCGGAACCCATTGCCCAACCAGCTGCATCCAACATTGCGTTAGCACCGGCGATGTCCTGAATTTCACAGCCCGCGTTGTTTGGCGAGTCGTAAATTGCAGGGGATGGCAGCACGTTACAGGTCACTTTACCAGCTTTACCGTAGCCAACTTCAACCAGAAGCGGGCGATCGATAGCCATGGAAAGCGCTTGGCGAACAGCGATATCGGTCATGAACGGATGCGGGTTCGCAACGGTCGAGCGTGTATCACCCAGCGATGCGGACGGGTCTGTCAGGTTGATCATCAGACGTTCAACCAACGGGCCGAAGCCGGATAGAACTGTACCCATACCTTTGGCTTCCATCTGCGCCAGAATTTCTGGTGCAATCTGAAGGTTCCAGGCGTAATCAAACTCGCCAGTTTCAAGAACCGCACGTGCAGCAGACGCCGCATCGCCGCCACCTTTGAACGTCAACGTCGCGAATGCAGGTTTAGTTGCATCACGGTAGTTGGGGTTCGCAGTAAGCGTGATTGTGTCGTTTGCACGGAACTCGGAAACAACAAACGGGCCAGTGCCGATTGGTTTGAAGTTAGCCGCCGTACACGTAGGGGCCGCAGCACCGGAACAACCAGCAAACTGTGCTGCTTGCAGAACGGGTGTTGTGGAGCCAACAAACGGGCCATACGGGAAAGGCTTGGCGGAACCGAAAGTGATTTTCACCGTCCGGTCGTCAAGAGCTTCTACGTTTGTCACGTCGCTAAATTTGGCCAACTGCTGACAGCCACCGCTGGGGTCCATGCAATAGTTTGCAGTGAACACAACGTCGTTTGCAGTCACAGGCGTGCCATCAGACCAAAGCAGGCCTTCGGACAATTTCCATGTGATGGAGGTCAAATCCGCCGACACGCCGCCATTGGCAACCGTCGGAATTTCGTCAACCAGTGTTGTAACCATGTTGCCGTTTTCGTCGTAATGCGCCAAAGGCTCGATCACCATTGAAGATGCGTCAACGTCTTTGGTGCCGCCCGACAAATACGGGTTCATGATGGATGCGGCTTGCCAATAAATGATGTTGACATTGCCATCTCGACCACGGGCTTCATGTGCAGCCCCGAAGGCAGTCGTGGCTAGCAATGATGCGCCAGCCGCTGCCAATATTAGGTTAGGTATTTTCATTTCTCTCTCCTAGTTGGTTAGTAAATGCACGGGCTAATCCCGCATCTTGGTTATTCAAGCAGATGGCAGGCAGCAAAGTGCCCGTCACCATAGTTTTGCAACTCCGGCTCTACGGAGCGACAAATATCTATTACCTTTGGACATCTAGTGCAGAAATTACAGCCTTGCGGCGGGTTTGAGGGACTGGGAACATCGCCTTTAAGGATGATCCGCTCCCGTGTGGATTCTTGCGACGGGTCCGGGTGCGGGACGGCGGACAACAAGGCCTCGGTATAGGGGTGAAGGGGGGCTTCGTACAACGCATCGCGCGGGGCGATCTCGACGATTTTGCCCAGATACATCACGGCCACGCGGGTGGCGAGGTGGCGGATCATCGAAAGATCGTGGCTGATAAACAGGTACGTCAGGCCGAACTGTTCCTGAAGGTCTTCAAGAAGGTTAACAACCTGCGCCTGAATGGAAACGTCCAGTGCCGCGATGGGTTCATCGCAAACGATAAACTTCGGATTAAGCGCCAATGCGCGGGCAATACCGATACGCTGGCGCTGTCCGCCGGAAAATTCGTGCGGGTAACGATCCGCAAAATGGCGAGCCAACCCGACGGCATCCATCAATTCGCCCACCTTGGCGCGTTTTTCAACTTTGGACAGTTTGGTATGTTCGTCGAGGGGCTCTGAAATGATTGACCCAACCGTCATACGCGGGTTCAAACTGGCCTGCGGGTCCTGAAAAATCATCTGCATCTCGGGGCGAAGCGCGCGCAACTCCTCGCCCTCAATGGTGCTGATATCGTGGCCGTTCACCTCGATCGTGCCCTCGGTAATATCATACAGGCGCAGCAATGCACGGCCCACGGTCGTTTTCCCGCATCCGCTTTCGCCCACCAGACCAAGGGTTTCGCCCTGCATGATCTCGAAACTGATGCCGTCTACGGCCTTAACTTCGCCGGCCCGACGACTAAGGATGCCCCGATAAATCGGGAAGTGCATCTTCAGGTTTTTGACCTTCACCAAGGGTGCGGCCGTATCAAGCATCGCGCGGCCCTCCGGTTTTTGCATCCCACCAGCAAGCCACATCGTGACCTTCGCCAATGCTTACCCGTTGCGGATTTTCAACGTGGCAGCGTGCAAACGCATGTGCACAACGTGGTGCGAATTCGCAAGATGTCGGGGCTGCATTCATAATGGGCGGCTGCCCCTCAATGGATTTCAAACGCTTGTCCCGCTCGCCTTCAGCTTTGGGCAGGGTTTCCAGCAACGCCCGCGTATAGGGGTGCTGCGGGTTTCTGAACAATTCCTTAACTTCGGCGTGTTCGACAATCTGCCCTGCATACATCACCGCCACACGGTCGGCGATACCGGCGATTACACCAAGGTCATGCGTGATCCAGATGATGGCCATGCCCATCTTCTGGCGAAGCTCGCGTATAAGTTCCAGAATTTGCGCCTGAATGGTCACATCCAACGCGGTGGTGGGTTCGTCTGCGATCAAGATTTTCGGGTCACACGACAGCGCAATCGCGATCATCACGCGCTGGCGCATACCGCCGGAAAACTGGTGCGGGTAGTCTTTAAGGCGGATAACGGCATCGGGAATGCCGACGAGCTCCAACAACTCTGCCGCCCGCGCCCGCGCTTGCCTTTTGCTCATGCCAAGATGTTCGCGCAGCGGCTCCATAATTTGAAAGCCAACCGTAAACACCGGATTAAGCGAGGTCATCGGGTCCTGAAAAATAAACCCGACCTTACCGCCACGAATTGCGCGCATTTGTGCCGTGGTCATGGCGCGAACATCTTCACCGTCAATGATGATTTCACCCGAAACAATTTCAGCCGGCGGAGAGGGCAGCAAATCCATCAACGACATCATCGTCACAGATTTACCCGAGCCACTTTCCCCGACGATGCCCAACAGCTCGCCCGGTGCAAGTGAGAAACTCACTCCGTTGACCGCATGAACCGCACCATCGCGCGTGTTAAACACAGTCGTCAAATTCGCCACGTCTAAAATCGTGGCGGTATTATCGAGCATGAAGTGCTCCCTGTTGTTCTTCGCCCTTTTTAATTCAAGGCGTTATCTGGACTTGTTTGTCCATTTGATAAAATTCAGTTAACACCAAGAAATCCAATACGACAATCCATAATTTTTACTTGACGCCGCGTTACTCACGGGAAAAGTATTGCACGCGAGAGTTCAGGAGGTTTTATGTCAACGCACTATACTGCCAAAGAAATGCTGGAAAAGCTGGTGGCGTTTCCGTCTGTTTCGTCCGAATCGAATCTGCCTATTATCGAGTTCATCGAAAATTACCTTACGGAACACGGGGTGAAATCGTGGCGGGTTTTTGATGAAACCGGCCTGAAATCGAATCTTTACGCGCAGATCGGGCCGAATGTTGACGGCGGTGTTGTGCTGTCCGGGCACACCGATGTTGTGCCAATTGACGGGCAGGCGTGGGACACCGACCCGTTCGTGCTAACGCAGATTGACGGCAAGCTGTTTGGACGTGGTTCATGCGACATGAAGGGTTTCATCGCAACGGGGCTGGCGCTGGTGCCTGAAATGATCGCCGCCAATTTGAAATACCCGATCCAGTTCGCGCTGTCCTACGACGAAGAAGTCGGCTGTATCGGCGCTCCGTTTATGATCGCGGAGATGGTTGAGAAACTGCCCAAAGCCAAGGCTGTAATCGTCGGGGAACCCTCTATGATGCAGGTCGTGACGGGCCATAAAGGGTCGATCGGGTTTCTAACCAAAGTTCACGGTTTTGAAATACATTCGAGCCTTATGCACAACGGTGTATCGGCCGTAATGACCGCCGCGCGGCTGGTTGAATGGCTGCGTGTGCAACTTGTCGAGGGGATGCAGGCCACGCCAAACGAACTCGACGTCCTGTTCGAGCCATATTTCACGACGTTCCATGTCGGCGTTATGAACGGAGGTACGGCCACCAACATCACCGCGAAATACTGCGAATTCTCGACAGACATCCGTTGCCCACCTTCACAAAACCCGCAAGACTGGTTCGACCGCTACATGGATTTCGTAGCCAAGATCGAGGCCGAAATTCAGGCGGTCCGC
>ENA-OSCG01000040-OSCG01000040.1-marine-sediment-metagenome-genome-assembly--contig:-NODE-40-length-24334-cov-9.869146_pt1 | contig 24334 bp, 22 predicted proteins | sample MGYA00237880_ERZ529332 | MGnify/ENA primary metagenome ERZ529332 (study PRJEB26373, sample SAMN05710708) | marine sediment metagenome | biome: marine; feature: ocean trench; material: sediment... | reverse complement strand
TTTGAATTGAAATGATAACGTTCATTATGTCGTCCGCCTTGGTGAAATGTTCGGGCTAACTTTAGCACTACTGGGAACGCTGTTATGTCGCAAGCCGGCCTTTATGTTGTAGCAACTCCCATCGGGAACCTGGAGGATATTTCCTACCGGGCTGTAAGACTTTTGTCCGGGGCCGACTTGATCGCGGCTGAAGACACCCGTCACTCGCGCGTGTTGTTATCACACTACGGCATCACCACAGCAATGCTGGCATTGCATGAGCACAATGAAGCCCGGGTCGTGGGACGGATTCTTGAGCGCGTTGATGCAGGTGAAGTTGTCGCACTTATTTCTGATGCCGGTACGCCGCTTATTTCCGATCCTGGCTACCGGTTGGTGCGCGCGGCACGAGAGGCCGGCTTGCCGGTCTTTTCATTGCCGGGTCCAAGTGCTGTCACCGCTGCGTTATCGGTTGCGGGTTTGCCTCCGGACCGGTTTGTGTTTGAGGGGTTCCTGCCAGCAAAGGCCGCAGCCAGGAAAAAAAGGCTGGAGACACTTTCGCGAGAGCCCAGAACTCTGGTGTTTTTTGAGTCCAGCCACCGTATCGAAGCCGCGATCAGTGACATGGTGGAAGTTTTTGGCCGTCGGCGTCTGGCTGCGGTATGCAGGGAACTGACAAAAAAGTTTGAAACCGTATTGAGGGCACCACTGGTTGAAATCAGCAAAAGCCTCGCGCAGGACAAGAATCAGACCAAAGGTGAGTTTGTTATATTGGTGGATGGTTTTGAGGGTAATGAAGCCGGGGCCATGTGCACTGCGCTCAATATGGCCACAGCCCTGTTGGAGTATCTGCCCGCCTCCCAGGCGGCACGGGTTGCTGCGAAGCTGAATGACGTGCCACGCAGAGAGATTTACCGCTTGCTGGAGCAATAATTGGCAATGTGGTCGGGGTTAGAGGACAATAGCTGCCGGGAGTCGGCCAGGCAATCGCGTTTCCGCATAGTGTGCGGAAAGGAGGAAAGTCCGGGCTCCGCAGGGCAGAGTGCCAGGTAACACCTGGGGGGCGTGAGCCTACGGAAAGTGCAGCAGAAAATATACCGCCTGCGCCACTATCATTAGTACGGGCAGGTAAGGGTGAAATGGTGCGGTAAGAGCGCACCGCACAACTGGCAACAGTTTGTGGCATGGTAAACCCCACTCGGAGCAAGACCAAATAGGAAGACCATATCGTGGCCCGCGGTGTCTTCGGGTAGGTCGCTTGAGGATGCTGGTGACAGCAGTCCCAGATGAATGATTGCCCACGACAGAACCCGGCTTACCGGCCGGCTCCTTCTTTGAATCTGCACATTGCGCCGGACGCACTATGCGGGGTTTTGTCCTCTGATGGCGCCCCGGGACTGCCATAATTGCGCCGCCTGCGGGCCTTTAAATCTTGCTCTAATCCCTTTGTCCTGCTTGACATCACGCCTTTCAGCCACTATCGTGCATTAATGTGGGAAATTGTGGTAAAAAGTATACTTAAGTGGGAATTAAGTGTTTTTTGGTGAAACAGCAATTAATCTGGATGCGAAAGGACGTCTTGCAATACCAGTGCGGTATCGCGATGACCTCAGGGAGCAATGCGGAAACCGCATGGTGCTTACTTATAGTGCGTTTGATTCAGGTGTGTTGTGGCTTTACCTCGAAAAGGAATGGCAGCGTGTCCGGGACGAAGTTATGGCCTTGCCGAGCCTTAATTCCAGCCACAGAAGCCTGCAGCGACGCCTGGTTGGGAGCGCAACAGCCGTGGAACCGGATGGCAATGGCAGAATTTTGTTGCCGTCGAGCCTGCGTGAAGTAGCCGGCCTGGAAAAACATGTCGTTATGCTCGGAATGGGCAGCCGGTTCGAGATATGGAATGAGAACACCCTCAACCAGAAGCGTGAAGATGAGGCAAATCTGGATGAACAGGCATCAGCAGAAATGGCCCGGCTGGTGTTGTAAGCGGACTGGGCCACAGGCTGATTGGAATATTAGACCAGAGGTGTAGCACGGAGCAGATGAACACTTTCCAGCATCATCCTGTATTGCTGGAAGAAGCAGTTTCATCGCTCAGGGTTCGGGCAGACGGGATCTACCTCGATGCGACCTTTGGCAGAGGCGGGCACAGCCGGGCCATTATGGCCGGGCTGACCGGGCAGGGACGTTTATTTGCCCTGGACAAGGATCCGCAGGCCATCGCGGCGGGACTGGAAGAATGGTCTGAAGACCCGGGATTTTCCATTGTCCAGGGTAGCTTTGCGGAGATAGACCGCATGGTTCAGGAATGGGGCATAGAAAGAAACCTGGATGGCATTTTGCTTGATCTTGGAGTTTCTTCACCACAACTGGACGATCCGGCACGGGGCTTTTCTTTTAGCAGGGATGGCCCGCTGGATATGCGGATGGACCCAACCAGGGGTGTGTCGGCAGCCCAATGGCTTGCTGATGCACCGGAGCGGGAAATGTCCCGCGTGTTTTGGGAGTTTGGAGAGGAGCGCCATGCGCGCAGGATTGCCAGGAATATCGTGAAAGTCCGGCAGCAGCAATGTTTGGAAACGACCACTCAGCTGGCGGGACTTATCGAAAATGCGATAGGTAAACGGGAAAAAAAGCACCCGGCTACGCGGTGCTTCCAGGCAATCCGCATTCATGTCAATAACGAGTTGGGTGATCTGGCCGCCGGGTTGGAAGCAGCAATCAGGCAGTTGCGCCCGGGAGGAAGACTGGTCGTAATCAGTTTTCACTCCCTGGAGGATCGCCTGGTCAAACGGACGTTTCGAGCGGCCACAAGACCAGGCAAGGTCCGCCGTAACATTCCCGAACATCCTGGCTGGTCCCCCAGCCTGAAGCTGGTTGGCAAAGCTACACGCCCCTCTGAGCATGAAGTCTCCGCAAATCCCAGAGCACGCAGTGCAATGATGAGGGTTGCGGAAAGAGTAGGCGGAGCCTGACTTGAAGTTACAGATTCTGATTTTAATTATCGTTTTGCTGGCAAACATCGGCAGTGCATTGGGGGTGGTCTACAGCCGGCACGAAAGCCGTCTTCTTGCAGTGGAACTGAGTGCATTGGAATCGCAACAGGATGAGGGGCTGGCGGAATGGAGCCGGTTGCAGATAGAACAGGGATGGCTGGCAGATGCCAGCCAGATTGAGAAAAAGGCACGCGGGGTTCTGCACATGCAGCAACCTGACAAGACACAGATACTGGTAATCCGGCCTTGAGAACACAGAACCAACAAACTGCACCCAGCAGCAGGCTATACGCCATGCTGCTGATATTTTTGTTGTGCTCGGTTGTGTTGATTGCACGTGCAGTCAATTTGCAGGTCATGGAGACTGACTTCCTGCAGGGTCAGGGAGAAGCCCGGTTTTTGCGGGAAGTCATAATTCCATCTACCAGGGGTGTTATCAGTGACCGCAACGGTGAGCCACTGGCGGTGAGTACGCCGGTTGATTCTGTGTGGGTCCACCCGGGACAACTACTTGAATATTCGGATAAAATCAAACCATTGGCGCGTTTGCTAGGTGCCGATGCTGATGATATTGAACGCAAGTTGAGGCGCCGGGCCAACAAGGAGTTTGTCTGGCTCAAAAGGCGCTTAAACCCGTCAGTAACCGCGCAGATCTCCGCACTTGATCTCCCGGGTGTGTACCTGCAAAAAGAGTACCGGCGCTTTTATCCCGCAGGGGAAGTTACATCGCATGTTATCGGCTTTACCAATATCGATGATGTAGGCCAGGAAGGTCTGGAGCTTGCTTATGACAGCTGGCTGGCTGGCAGTCCAGGCAGTAAGCGCGTGATCAGGAACCGTAAAGGTGAAGCGGTTGAAGAAGTTGCCCTGATCAAGGAATCCCAACCTGGCCAGGACCTCCGTCTGACCATTGACCGGCGTTTGCAATACCTGGCATACCGTGAATTGAAAAGCACCGTGCTTCAGCATGGTGCCCGTTCAGGAAGTGTTGTGGTTCTGGATGTTAATACCGGCGAAGTGCTGGCGATGGTCAACCAGCCTTCGTACAACCCCAACGACCCCGGGCATGACACGGATAGTATGCGTAACCGGGCAGTCACTGATGTGTTTGAACCGGGTTCAGTCATGAAGCCGATAGCAATCGCATCTGTGCTGGAGAATGGGATAGCAGTACCCACCACGCTGGTGGAGACATCACCGGGGTACATCGTGATTTCCGGGCATACCGTTCGTGACCATAGCAATTACGGCTTGCTGGATGTCACCGCTGTTCTGACCAAGTCCAGCAATGTTGGTGTGACCAAGCTTGCGCTCCAGTTGCAGCCGGAGCAAATGTGGGATACCTACAACCGGTTTGGGTTTGGAGAAGCGACCGGGACCGGGTTCCCTGGTGAATCTGCGGGCGTGCTGCGCAACCATCGTCGCTGGAGGCGGCTGGAACAGGCAACCATTGCTTATGGTTACGGCGTTTCCGCGACCCCCTTACAACTGGCGCAAGCCTATGCTGTGATCGCCAATGGCGGTAAGCTACGCCAGCCTGCTTTTATTCAGGGTTCCAATAATCCACCCATTTCTGCAATTGATTCGCGCATCGCGAACATGGTGGCGACGATGCTGGAAACGGTAACCGGCGATGCCGGGACCGGCACAAGAGCACGGGTGCCAAACTACCGCATTGCCGGGAAAACCGGCACCTCCCACAAGGCCAGCGCGTCGGGCTATGCTGATTCCAGGTATGTATCCAGTTTCGTCGGCTTCGGTCCGGCCAGCAATCCCAGGCTGGTGTGTGTGGTGGTCATCAATGATCCGACCGGGGATGAATACTACGGCGGACTGGTTGCTGCGCCATTGTTTTCCAGGGTAATGACGGGTGCCATGCGTCTGCTGAATATCCCGCCAGATAATTACCCGGCAATGCTGGCCAGCGCTGCTGATGTCCCAGGCGGCCAATGATTATGCCGATGATGCTGCATGAATTACTGCAAGGCTGGGTTGATTCAGCACCCGCAGTGCAGTTCACCGGTATTTGCCTGGACAATCGCAGTATTGAACGTGGCGAGGTTTTCGTGGCGGTGCAGGGCCAGTTCGGCCATGGGCTGGATTATGCACGCCCAGCTATTGCGGCAGGTGCCGTGGCCGTTATCCATGATGGCTTGCGGCCGCTACCGGAACTGGCTGTGCCAGCCGTCAAAGTGAATTGCCTTGGCGATAAACTGGGGGAGCTGGCCTCGCGCTATTATGGCGCGCCTTCTGAGCAGATGATGATTGCCGGGGTCACAGGCACCAATGGCAAGACCTCGGTTGCACATTTTTTGGCTCAGTCCTGGCAAGGCGTCTACGGTAACGCCGGTATGGTGGGAACCCTGGGGTACGGGCCGGTCGGCCACTTACAGAGCGGCGAACGCACTACGCCCGATGCAATCCGCCTGCAACAGGTGTTGGCGGATTGTCTGCAGGCTGGTGTTGAACGTCTCGCCATGGAGGTTTCATCCCATGCGCTGGCGCAGCACCGGTGCCAGACCATTCAGTTTGATGCGGCTATTTTCACCAACCTCAGCCGCGACCACCTTGATTACCACGTTGACATGGCAGACTATGCCGCTGCCAAACGCCGCCTGTTTACAGATTATGCACCGGCTTTCGCCGTCATCAACCACGATGATGAGCTGGGGAAGAAGTGGTTTGGTGAATTGAATGGCGGCATGCAAATGCTCAGTTTTGGCCTGCACAAAGGTGCGGAATTAAGCGCAGAAGTGCTCTGCATGGATACCAATGGAATGGCCATCCGGATAGATGGGCCCTGGGGTACGGAGGAATTCCATACTTGCCTGCTGGGTGAATTCAATGCCTCGAATTTGCTCGCGACTGCCGGCACACTGGCGTTGCTCGGAATGCCCTGGAGCAAGGTTTTGCATCAATTGGAAATCATGCAGCCGGTACCGGGACGGATGATGCGTCTCGGTGGGGGCCTGGGACAACCTGTCGTGGTCGTGGACTATGCACACACCCCGGATGCCCTCGAACAAGCGCTGCTGGCAGTACGTGCACACCTTAGCGGCAGGCTGGTCTGCGTGTTTGGCTGCGGAGGTAACCGGGATCGGGGTAAACGCCCCCAAATGGGGCGGGCAGCGGAGTTGCTGGCCGATGATGTATTTATCACCAGCGATAATCCGCGTGATGAATCAGCTGCCAGGATTATCGAGGACGTCATTGCCGGGCTTGAAAACCCCGACCGGGCGACGGTTGAGCCGGACCGGGCTGTGGCCATCCAAAAGGCCATCAAAAACTGCCGGCCCGGAGATATTGTGCTGGTGGCCGGCAAAGGTCACGAGACCTGGCAGGAGATCGGCGGCCGGAAAATTCCGTTCAGTGACGAATCTGCGATTCTTGCTGCACTGGGGGATGCCGCATGATCCGGATGGATCTCAGTGTAGCCGCCGCGTTGCTGGAATGCGGGCCGGTGCAAAATGATCTGGCTTTTTCCGGTATCACCACGGACAGCCGGCAAGTGGCCCCGGGGATGCTGTTCGCAGCACTACCCGGGGAGACGTTTGACGGCCACGATTACATCCCCGAGGCAGTGGAACGTGGGGCAGTGGCGGTGCTGGTTCAGCGCAATGTGGAATCAGCCATTGCAGTGCTGCAGGTAGCTGATGTGCTGGCAGCGCTTGGCTTGCTGGCTGCGTACTGGCGTAAACAGTGCCCGGCAAAGGTGGTGGGCATTACCGGCAGCAATGGCAAAACCACTGTGAAAGAAATGATTGCCAGTATTCTCAGGCGATGTGGTGCGGTATTGGCGACGCACGGTAATTTCAATAATGAACTTGGCCTGCCGTTAACGCTGTTTCGCTTGCAGACCTCGGATGATTATGCGGTGCTCGAAATGGGCGCCAGCAATCCGGGTGATATCGCTTATCTGGCCGGCATTGCGGAGCCGGATGTGGCTGTCATCACCAATATTGGGCCAGCGCACTTACAGGGGTTTGTTGATGTGGAAGGCGTGGCCCGCGCCAAGGGCGAACTCTATGCTTCACTACCGGAAAAGGGCACAGCTGTCATGAATTCCACCGAGCCCTGGATTGACCTGTGGCAAGGCAACAGTACAGCCGACAATGTCAGCTTTTTTGGTGGTACCGGCGCCGGCGATATAAAAACCAGTCTTTCCGGGGCCCACCATCGCGGGGATGGGGTTGCCATTTGCACCCCAGCCGGTGATTTTTCTTTACAGTTGCCTTTGCCCGGAGAGCACAACCTGATCAATGCGCTGGCTGCTACTGCGGTCTGCCTGGCGCTTGATATTCCCATCATCGACATCAAGAAGGGTCTCGAGACCGTTAAACCGGTACCAGGGCGTCTCAGCCTGGTGCGGGCAAATGCAGGCTGGACCGTCATAGATGACACTTATAATGCTAACCCGGCGTCCTTGTATGCTGCATTGCAGGTGCTCGCCTCCCAGGGTGGCGAGCCGTGGCTGGTGCTGGGCGATATGCAGGAACTGGGCACTGACAGCCGCAAAATGCATGCCGAGATGGGCGATGCTGCGCGTGCGCTGGGCGTCAAGCGGTTGTTCGCGGTGGGTGATGCAAGTGTTGCAACGGTTGATGCGTTCGGTGAGATGGCCGCTCATTTCGACAGCCGGGATGGCTTGATCAAAGCCTTGCGCACCGAGTTGAAGCCGGGTGTGGCCTGCCTTGTTAAAGGCTCGCGCTCGATGGGCATGGAACATGTTGTCAAGGCGATTTCCAACGGGCCTGACTGCACTGAGGTGAATGGCTGATGCTGCTGAAACTGTTCACCTGGATGGCCGAATTCAATCCAGATTTCAATGTGTTTACGTATATCACTTTACGTGGTATTTTGAGCGCGCTGACGGCACTGGCCATATCATTGTTGCTGGGTCCGGCCTTCATCCGCCGGTTGGTTAAAAAACAGGTCCGCCAGCCCATCCGGAAACTGGGACCGGAGTCGCATTTTGCCAAGGCGGGTACACCGACCATGGGCGGCGCCTTGATTCTTTTTGCCATCGTTGTCTCTACGCTGCTTTGGTCAGACCTCGAAAACCGCTATGTATGGACTGTTTTGTGGGTAACACTGGCGTTTGGTGTCATCGGCTGGGTGGATGACTACAAGAAACTGGTGCTGCAGGATTCAGCCGGCCTGGCGGGTCGCTGGAAATATCTTTTTCAGTCCATTGCTGGTTTGAGTGCTGCTGTCTACCTGTATTCTACGGCGCAGTCGCCCGCTGAAACTGAGCTGATCGTTCCATTCTTTAAAGATGTCGTCATTCCGTTGGGTCTGGGTTACATAGTGGTGACGTACTTCTTTATCGTCGGGTTTTCCAATGCTGTCAACCTGACTGACGGACTGGACGGGCTGGCAATCATGCCGGCCGTTTTTCTGGCCGTGGCGCTGGGTATTTTTGCTTATGTTACCGGCCACTCCGTGTTTTCGGATTACCTGTCCATACCCTATATTGCCGGGGCCGGCGAATTGACGATATTTTGTGGTGCGCTGGCCGGGGCCGGGTTGGGTTTTCTGTGGTTTAACACCTATCCGGCACAGGTATTCATGGGGGATATCGGAGCGCTGGCGATGGGAGCTGCCCTGGGGCTGATAGCGGTCATCGTTCGGCAGGAACTGGTATTTGCCTTGATGGCGGGTGTTTTTGTCATGGAAACAGTTTCCGTAATTTTGCAAGTTGCTTCCTTCAAGCTTACCGGTCGCAGGATTTTTCGCATGGCGCCCATTCATCACCATTTTGAATTGAAAGGCTGGCCGGAGCCGCGGATCATCGTGCGCTTCTGGATTATCTCGGTCATCCTGGTACTGGCGGGCCTGGCGACGCTGAAGATACGATGAGAACAACAACCAACAAACAACAGGCTCATCATGGCCGCCAGCTCAACAGAACTGTGCAGGTAGACCCATGGCTGCTTGTGCCTGTGTTGCTGCTGGTTGCATCCGGTCTGGTTATGGTTGGCTCTTCATCGATCGCAATTGCCGAGAGTCATGGTGTAAGCACTTCTCACTATCTCGTGCGCCATGTTATTTATATCCTGCTTGGTTTGGTCCTGGCATCGACTTTCCGGGTCATCCCAGTTGCTTTCCTCGAACGTATCAGCAGACCATTAATGTGGGTATCGGCACTGGTTTTATTATTGGTGTTTATTCCGGGTATCGGCCACAGCGTGAATGGCAGTGCACGCTGGATAACCCTGGGCTTTGCCAATTTTCAGGTAGTGGAAGTGGTCAAGGTGATGGTGATTGTCTACATGGCCGGATACCTGGTACGCAAGGCGGACATGGTCAGGATAAGGTTCTTTGACACGCTCAAGCCCTTGCTGCTGGCGGCCATGCTGACCGGTATCCTGTTGCTGCAGCCGGATATGGGCAGTGCAGCGGTGATTACTGCCATTGTCGGCGGCATGGTGTGGCTGGCTGGCGCTGCCTGGCGACATATCGTGGTGCTGGGAATGATGGCATTGCCGGTGTTCGGATTTGCTGCCCTGGAGCCCTACCGGCTAAGCCGCATTGTCAGTTTTACCGATCCGTGGGCAGATCCGTATAACAGTGGCTTCCAGCTTACCCAGGCACTGATTGCTGTCGGTCGGGGGGAAGTTGTTGGCGTCGGCCTGGGAGCCAGCATTCAGAAACTGTTCTATTTGCCTGAGGCGCATACGGATTTCATATTTGCAGTGCTGGCCGAAGAGTTCGGTCTGCTAGGTGTTATTTTCATACTGTCCCTGTTCATGCTACTGGTCGTGCGCATCATGTGTATCGGCTTGATGGCCCACCGGGCCGGTAAGCCTTTTGCCGGTCACGTCGCTTATGGCGTCGGCTTGTGGATAGGCCTGCAGGCGCTGATCAGCATGGGTGTGAATCTGGGCGTCTTGCCGACCAAGGGGTTGACACTGCCCCTGATCAGTTCCGGCGGCAGCAGTGTGTTGATGACTTTCCTGGCACTGGGTATCGTGTTCAGGATCCGATACGAACTTGATCGCGATGCCCCGCTGAAGATCGCCCGGGTCGCCAATGCGGCAGGAGCGCGCAGATGAAGCCCGCGCTGATGAAGTCTGGCGGCCAGGGTGTGCTGATCATGGCGGGTGGCACCGGAGGGCATATTTTCCCCGGTCTGGCGGTGGCAGATGCTCTCCGGCAGCGGAACATTCCGGTACGCTGGCTCGGCGCACATGGCGGAATGGAAGCCTGCAAGGTAGCCGCAGCAGGTATAGACCTGGACCTCGTCGCCATTGCCGGATTGCGGGGCAAAGGATTGCTTCGCTGGATGCTCATGCCGTTGCTGTTGCTAAGAGCGGTCTGGCAGGCCCGTCGCCTGCTGGAGGCCAACCGGCCGGGCTGTGCGGTCAGTTTTGGCGGTTACGTTGCGGCTCCGGGTGGGATAGCTGCCTGGACCAAGGGCATACCGTTGCTGGTGCACGAACAAAACCGCATACCCGGGTTGACCAATCGCCTGCTGGCACGTTTCTCACAGAAAATACTGCAGGGTTTCCCAGGTACATTTCCGCAAGGAATGCACCCCGAGGACTGTGGCAATCCCGTGCGCAGTGAAGTTGCTGCGATAGCCGAGCCAAACATACGTCTTGGCGGTCGCAGCGGCCCTGTCAGGCTATTGGTAACTGGCGGCAGCCAGGGCGCGCAGGTATTGAACCAGGTCGTGCCGGCAGCGTTGGCGCTGTTGCCTGCGAATATTCAAATTGAGATTCGGCACCAGGCAGGCGCCAGGCGCCAGCATGAAGCACTGGAAGCCTATGCCACGGCCGGTGTGGTTGCGCAGGTGCAGCCATTTATCGATGACATGGCTGAAGCCTATGCCTGGGCCGACCTTGTGATTTGCAGGTCAGGTGCGCTGACCATTGCAGAACTGGCTGCTGCGGGCCTGGCTTCTGTGCTGGTGCCATACGCTTATGCGACAGATGACCACCAGACCCGTAATGCCCAATACCTGTCATCTGTCGGTGCGGCGATCATCCTGCCACAGGTTTCACTCGATGCACCGGTGCTGGCAGCAGCGCTGACACCGTTAATTTCAGACCGCAGTGTGTTGTTGTCCATGGCAATTTCTGCGAGAAATCTGGCCTTGCCGGATGCTGCGGAAAAAGTGGTCGAAGCCTGCGCCGAATGGGTTGGCCGATGAAAACGCAGCGCCGCGCAACGCCGCAGCACGAGTCCGGGCCTGGGGGGCATCTGCGCCCGATGAGACGCATCAGGCGGATCCACTTCGTTGGTGTGGGCGGTGCCGGTATGAACGGTATTGCCGAGGTTGTTGCCAACCAGGGTTTCGCTGTCAGCGGGTCAGATCTGTGTGAGTCCAGGGTCACACGGCATCTCAATCAGCTCGGTGTCAAAATCTTTATCGGCCACGATGCAGCTCATGTTGCAGGAGTGGATGTGCTGGTCGTGTCCGCTGCGGTACCGGAAAACAACCCGGAAGTGCTGGCGGCCAGGCAAGCACGAATACCGGTAGTGCCCAGGGCCGAAATGCTGGCGGAACTGATGCGTTTCAAACGCGGGATAGCGTTTGCCGGTACCCACGGCAAGACCACGACCACGAGCCTGGCTGCCAGTTTGTTGGCCGAGGCAGGTCTGGACCCGACCTTTGTTATCGGCGGTGTGGTTAACGCCTGGGGCAGCCATGCCCGCCTGGGACAGGGTGAATACCTGTTGGCAGAGGCAGACGAAAGTGACGGCTCATTTTTGTTGCTGCAGCCGATCATTGCGCTGATCACCAATATTGACAGGGATCATCTCGAAAGTTATGAGAACAGTTTTGAGAATCTGAAAAAGGCTTTTCTTGAGTTCTTGCAGCATTTGCCTTTTTATGGCGCTGCCATTCTATGCATTGACGATCCGGAAGTTGCAGCGCTGATACCCCAGGTGAATCGTGCCGTGGTGACATTTGGCCTTGCAGAGATTGCCGACATACGGGCGACCCGGGTGCGGCAGGAAGGGCGGAACATGTCGTTCCGTGTGCGCTTGCCGCAGCCGTCTGAAGCGTTTGATGTAACCATTAATCTGCCGGGCTTACATAATGTTCGTAATGCTTTGGGCGCAATTGCGGTTGCCTGGGAAATCGGCCTGGATGTCGATGCCATCGTCGGTTGTCTGCGGGAGTTCAAAGGTGTCGGGCGTCGGTTTGCAGAGATAGGGGAATTGCCGTTCGGCCACGGCACAGTGCGGGCTATTGAAGATTATGGCCACCACCCGGCTGAACTGGAAGCGACGATCACAGCAGCGAGATCAGGTTGGCCTGCGAAACGCATTATTGCCGTATTTCAGCCGCATCGTCACACTCGTACGGCCAGGTTATTTGATGAATTCAGCCGGGTTCTGTCCCTCGCAGATGTGGTGGTGTTGACCGATATATATTCGGCAGGTGAGGCAAGCATTGAAGGCATAGACAGCGCAGCCTTGTGCAATTCTATCCGTGCGCGCGGGGAAGTCGACCCGATACTGATCAGTGATGTATCGAAGTTAATTGCAGCGTTGCCGGCGGTGCTGAAAGATGGTGATTTATTGCTGCTGATGGGTGCCGGAAGTATAGGGCAGGTTGCACAGGATTTGCGTGATACCGGCTTCAGAATGGATGTGCCGGCATGAGCCTGGTTGCAGCATTGAAAACAACAGACCCGGACCACTTCGGCAAGGTGGGTTTATTTGTCGGCGGCCATAGTGCCGAACGGGATATTTCGCTGGATGGTGGCCGGGCAGTACTGGCTGCAATGCAGCGCAAGCATATTCAAGCCGAGATGTATGATGGTAGCGCCGCATTGCTCAAAGCCATCTCTGCTGGCCGCATAGACCGTGTATTCAACCTGGTACATGGCCCGGGAGGGGAAGACGGCGCGATACAGGGCGCCCTGCAGTTGATGGATATACCGGTAACCGGAGCGGGTTTGCTGGGCTCAGCTCTGAGCATGGACAAAGTCCGCTCCAAGTGGGTCTGGGAACGGCAGGGGATTTGCACGCCGCCGTTCAGGCTGATTAAACAAGACGGGCAGGCCGCAGACAAGCCTGTCGATGACCCCGTTGACGACCTTGCCGATGAATGGGGCTGGCCGCTTTTCGTCAAACCAGCCGGGCTGGGCTCCAGCATCGGTATTTCGAAAGTAGAACGCGCCGGCGATATACCGGCAGCGGTAGCGCTGGCGCATGCGTACAGCGAGACAGTGATCGTCGAGCCGGAGGTAAAAGGCAGTGAGCATTTTGCCGGTATCATAGACAAGCTTGTTTTGCCGCTGATTCGGATTGAAACGCCGCGTGATTTTTATGATTACACGGCCAAGTACGAATCTGATGATACAGAGTATTTTTGCCCCTGTGGTTTGCCCCCGGAGGTCGAGAAAACGCTGCAGGCTCTTTCGCTGGAAGCCTTTCAGGCTTTGGATTGCTCAGGCTGGGGCAGGGTGGACTTCATTCTGGATGAGAATGGAAAAGCCTGGTTTCTTGAGGCCAATACCACACCCGGAATGACCAGCCACAGTCTTGTACCCCAGGCTGCAGCACAAATCGGTATTGGTTTTGATGAACTGGTGTGGCGAATTCTGGAGACCAGCCTGTGAGGTTCAGATCGTGAGCATCAACTTGTGAGCATCGGCAGGAAACAGGCCTTGCAGCATCGCAGCCTGGGTTTCAGTGCCAGCGTGATTGTCACGCTGCTGCTGTTTCTGTTTGCCGGCGCCGGCGTGGCCTGGGTGTACGCGGGGATGATCGCGCAGGAGCGCTGGCCAATCCGGTGGCTGGAAATCGACGGCCCCTTTGAGCGTGTCAGTGCGGAACAGGTCAGGGCCAGGCTCACACCGCTGGTCAAAGGCAGTTTCTTTACGGTGCAGCCCGGGTTCATGCGTGAGACAGCCAGTGAGATGGCCTGGGTATCCGCAGTAACGGTTCAGAAAAGCTGGCCGGATACGATCCAGGTCACAATTCACGAGTACACGCCCGTTGCACATTGGATCAAGGGCCGGTTGCTTGCCGCGAACGGGCAACAGTTTACCGTGCCGGGGGCGGACGAAATTCAGGGACTCCCATGGTTGCACAGCCCGGACGGCCAGCTGGAGCTGGTATTTGAGAATTGGAAGAAATTTGATGATGTGCTGGCACATATTGGTCAGGAAATCGAACGTCTGACCGTGGATCCACGAGGTTCCTGGTCCGCCCGTTTGAGCGGCGGTACCCGGGTCAGATTTGGCAAGGGCAACCTATTTGAAAATCTGGACATGCTGGTGTCTGTATGGGCCGGGTTAATGCAGGGCCAGGCGCAGCCGCCTGTCAGCGTTGATTTGCGTTATACCAACGGATTTGCTGTGTTATGGCCACAGAACATGAACAAAATTGAGGGAAATTATGGCGAAAAAAGCTGAAAAATCTCTGGTCGTGGGACTGGACATAGGGACCTCAAAGATCGTCGCCATTGTGGGCGAGTTGCAGGCAGATGGTTCGGTGGAAGTAATTGGACTCGGATCCCATCCTTCACGCGGGCTCAGGCGCGGGGTCGTGGTAGACATGACCTCGACAGAGCAGGCAATCCAGCGTGCCATAGAAGAAGCGGAATTGATGGCGGGTTGTGAAATCCACTCTGTGTTCGCCGGCATCTCCGGCAATCATATCCGCAGCATGAATTCCGATGGCACGGTAGCAATCAAGGACAGGGAGGTCTCCGAGGGCGATGTTGAACGTGTGCTTGAGGCCGCGCGTGCCGTGCCGGTGGCTGCTGATCAGAAGATCCTGCATGTTTTACCGCAGGAATACGTCCTCGACAACCAGGATGGTATACGCCAGCCCATCGGCATGGCCGGTGTGCGGCTTGAGGCCCATGTGCACGTTGTCACAGCAGCGGTGAGTGCGATGCAGAATCTCAGCAAGTGCGTGGCTCGCTGCGGTCTCACAGTAGACGAATTGATCATGCAGCCGCTCGCTGCCAGTTATGCAGCCTTGAGCGATGATGAAAAAGCCCTGGGTGTGTGCCTGGTGGATATCGGTGCCGGTACGACCGATATTGCAGTCTTCTCGGATGGCGCCATCCGGCACACGGCTTGCATTCCCATAGCCGGCGACCAGGTTACCAACGACATTGCAGTGGCCCTGCGAACGCCCACGCAACATGCTGAAGACATCAAGATCAAATATGCCTGTGCACTGGAGCAGCTTGCAGGCAGAGATGAAAGTATCCGCGTCCCCAGCGTCGGGGACCGGACCTCCCGAAAACTTGCCAGGCAGACCCTGGCGCAGGTGGTCGAGGCGCGTTACCGGGAATTGTATTCCCTGATACTAAATGAATTGCGACGCAGTGGTTTTGAGAATGTGGTGGCGTCAGGCATGGTCCTGACCGGTGGTGCAGCGAAAATGGAAGGTGCTGTGGATCTTGCAGAAGAAGTCTTCCATATGCCGGTCAGGCTGGCCACGCCGCAGTATGTGACCGGTCTGTCAGATGTGGTTTCAAATCCGATACATGCTACCGGTGTCGGCCTGTTGCTTTATGGCAGCCAGGCAGACAGTAGCCGCAACCTGGCAGCGCCGGGCGGTGGTGAGTCATTGTTATCCAGGATACAGAGTTGGTTTCGAGGTGAGTTTTAACAGACAAACGGCGAGTGAGAGGAGATATAAAATGTTTGAATTGGTGGAAAATTACACACCGAGTGCAGAGATAAAAGTAATCGGCGTAGGCGGCGGTGGCGGCAACGCTGTGTTGCAGATGATCGATGCGAATATTGATGGCGTTGAGTTTATTGCAGTCAATACGGATGCCCAGGCTTTGCGGGGGTTCAAGGGCTGTACCGTGCTGCAGATCGGCTCCAGCGTAACCAAGGGCCTGGGTGCGGGTGCCAATCCGGAAGTCGGCCGCCAGGCGGCACTGGAAGACCGTGACCGGATTATTGAAATTATCGATGGTGCGGACATGGTGTTCATCACTGCCGGGATGGGCGGCGGAACCGGTACCGGAGCCGCTCCGGTGATTGCCCAGGCAGCCAAAGAACTTGGCATTCTGACGGTTGCGGTTGTCACCAAGCCCTTCCATTTTGAGGCCAAAAGGCGCATGGCGATTGCCGAGGCGGGCATAGAGGAGTTATCCAGATATGTGGACTCGCTAATCACCATTCCCAATTCCAAGTTGCCCGAGGTGCTGGGAGAGGACGCATTACTTCTGAATGCCTTCAAGGCTGCCAATGATGTATTGCAGGGAGCGGTGCAGGGTATCGCGGAGCTGATCACACGTCAGGGCCTGATCAACGTGGATTTTGCCGATGTGCGCACCGTCATGTCCGAAATGGGTATGGCGGTCATGGGTGCCGGCAAGGCAAAAGGTGAAGACCGCGCCATCATGGCTGTTCAGGCTGCCATCGGCAGTCCCTTACTTGAGGAGGTAAATCTTCAGGGCGCCCTGGGTGTGCTGGTCAATATTACCGCTGGCATGAACCTGACCATGAGGGAATTTGAAGAAATCGGCACAGCCATTTCCGCTTTGGCCTCAGACGATGCAACCGTTGTAATCGGCACTGTTATTGACCCGGAAATGGGCGATGAGATCCGCGTTACCGTGGTTGCCACCGGACTGGGTGACAGGTGCGCCAAACGCAAGTCGGTTGAGCCAATTGAAAAAACTATCCACGTGGTACGTAATGGCACGACAGGTTTGGCAGAGCCGACTTTCGGGGCTGAAGATCATGGTAAAAGTCCCCGCTCGATGGGTAATTCCTATGCCGAGCCCGAGACCACGGATATGTTTATGCAAGACAAGAGCATCGATTACCTTGATATTCCTGCATTTCTGAGAAACCAGGCGGACTAACCAAGCTGGCAAGTGTTATCAGGTGCCAACTAAGCTCGCTGTGAGAGTGCTAAATACATGAAAATGTTAAGGATGTATTAAATTGTTGTTAATTTGCAACATTTTGTTGCCAATACGCAATAGTTTCTTTAGCAGGGATGGGTGCCTGTGATAGTATCCGCTGGATAAAAAGCCATGGTGCCCATAAAAATGCCGATAAATTATGATTAGGCAGCGAACCCTCAAGAATGTCATCCACGCCACCGGCGTAGGTTTGCATACCGGCGAAAAAGTTCTGATGACACTGCGGCCTGCCGCCGTTAATACCGGCATTGTATTCCGTCGGGTGGATTTGGATCCGGTGGCTGAGATTAAAGGGCTTGCGACAAATGTAGGTGAAACCAGCATGTCCTCGACACTGGTCGATGGCGAGGTGCGGGTTGCCACGGTAGAGCACCTGTTGTCGGCCTTTGCCGGTATGGGCATTGACAATGCTTATGTGGATTTGAGTGCGGCTGAAGTCCCCATTATGGACGGAAGCGCCGGCCCGTTTGTATTCCTGATTCAGTCTGCGGGTATTGAACCGCAGTCGGCGGCTAAACGGTATATCAGGATTCTTGAACCCATCGAGTACAAGTTTGAAGATAAATGGGCAAAGCTCGAGCCTTATGAAGGCTTTCGGGTTTCATTCAAGATTGAATTCAACCACCCGGTATTCAAATCTCACACCAGCTTTGCTTCAATCGATTTTTCCACTGCGTCGTTTCTGAAAGAGATTTCGCGTGCCCGGACCTTCGGCTTCATGCGTGACCTGGAAATGCTGCGCGACCGCAAGCTGGTATTGGGTGGCAGTATGCACAATGCCGTGGTGCTGGATGATTACCGAGTGCTCAATGAAGATGGGCTGCGGTATGAGGATGAATTCGTCAAACACAAGGTCCTGGACGCCATCGGTGATCTTTACCTGCTCGGCCACAGCCTTCTTGGCGCTTATTCAGGTTACAAATCAGGCCATGCATTGAACAATCAATTGTTAAGGCAACTGCTGCGGCAGCCCGAATCCTGGGAAGAAGTCAGCTTCGAGGACGAACAGGGCGCCCCGATCTCATATCTCCACCCCGCCCAGGCCCTGTAGCAGGGACCAGTTCCACTGGCCACGACTCCCGGGCTTGTAGTCATATCCGCCTGAAGAATGATCTACTTACTTGTCCTGGCGGGCGTTTATCTTATCAAAAATTGCCTGGATTTCCGCATCACCGCTGTCGGAAGCAAACCTGCCGAGTGCCTGTATGGCGGCAGATGACAAGGTTCGTCGTTTGCGGACTTCGGGTCGGGGGCGGTTTACCGGAGCAATGCGTATCTCTATGCGCTCAATTCCGAGCTCGCCTTCTTCTCTGAATGAATCAAGCAACGGTTGCGAGATCAGTCGTATGCGGGTCGCAAAAGCAGCATTGGAACAAACCAGGATAAGACATTGATTACGAAATTCAGCAACCTGGCAATGGGCTGTCAAAGTGGGATCAAGGGCAGTCGCCAGTATCTGGTCAAGACGATTCAACAGCCGTGCATGGGCGAGGATCCGGGCGAAATTATTTTCCGGACTGTCCGCACGGCTATGGCCGCGCTCGCGCATCAATCGTTGGATGCTGGTGGGCCGCTGTTTGAGTTTGCCTGAAGGATTGACCACAATATGAATAAGTTAACTTCTCTGCTGGCTGGCGGCAAGAATTATGTTCGATTGCCGGGCCCATTGTCCCGCGACCAGGAAACAAACGTTAACGCACTGGCAATAAGACTGGCAGAGTTAAAAGCGAATGCGTTAAGGCCTGCTAACACCTGCTAACACCTGATAAAATAACTTGCATCATGAAGAAAACGTCCCCATTTTATTCGCGGGTTACTGCATCATTCAACAATCTATCCGGAAAACCTGAAACCTCATGCTGAATGCACTGTTTACCAAGATTTTTGGCAGCCGAAATGAGCGTGTAATAAAGCAGATGGGTCGGATCGTAGACCGGGTTAACGTTTTTGAGGAAGCGCTCAGCGCGCTCTCTGACGAAGCACTCAAAGCGAAGACTAACGAATTCCGTCAACGATTCAAGGATGGTGAACCCCTGGATGATCTGTTGCCCGAAGCGTTTGCAGTTGTTCGCGAGGCAAGCGTAAGAACGTTGGGGCTGCGCCATTTCGATGTTCAGTTGATCGGTGGCATCGTGCTTCACGAAGGCAAGATCGCGGAAATGAAAACCGGTGAGGGGAAAACCCTGATGGCCACGCTGGCGGGTTATCTGAACGCCCTGAGCGGAAACTGTGTTCATGTTGTAACGGTTAACGATTACCTCGCCAACCGTGATGCTGACTGGATGAGGCCAATTTATCACGCGCTCGATATGGAAGTAGGCGTGGTTATTCCAGGGCTGACGCCCAGCGACAAGCGTGCCGCTTATGGCTGTGAAGTGGTCTACGCCACCAATAATGAACTGGGCTTCGATTATTTGCGTGACAACATGGCGTTTACAGTGGACCAGAAAGTCCAGCGTGGTCATGCTTTCGCCATTGTGGATGAAGTCGATTCTATACTGATTGACGAAGCCCGCACCCCCCTGATCATATCCGGCCCGGCTGAGGAAACCCCGCAGCTTTATGCCCGTATCAACCAGTTGGTACCAAAGCTGAAATTCGCCGAAACCCCGGAGCTGGGATCGGAAGAGGAGCCGGAAGGTGATTTCACCATTGACGAGAAACAAAAACAGGTTTACCTGACCGAAGATGGTATGGCCCGGGTTGAGCAACTGATGGTCAGTGGGGGGTTGCTGAAGGTCGATGAAAGCCTCTATCACGCGCAAAATCTGAACCTGGTCCATCATCTTAATGCAGGGCTTCGTGCCCACCACCTGTTCCACAAAGATGTGGATTACATCATAACGGACAACGAAGTGGTCATCGTTGATGAATTTACCGGGCGCACACTGGCCGGCAGGCGTTGGTCGGAAGGTCTGCATCAGGCGATAGAAGCCAAGGAAGGTGTGCCGATACAACGTGAGAACCAGACACTCGCCTCGATCACTTTTCAGAACTACTTCCGCCTGTATGGGAAATTATCCGGCATGACCGGTACCGCGGATACGGAAGCCTATGAATTCCAGTCCATCTACGACCTGGAAGTGGTTGTTATTCCCACCCATAGCCCGATGGTCCGCAAGGATAATGATGACCTGGTGTTTCTGAAAGTGGATGCCAAGTACCAGGCCATTATTGAAGATATCAAGGATTGTACTGCGCGTGGTCAGCCGGTGTTGGTTGGCACGACCTCTGTTGAAACCTCCGAGTTGCTTGCCGGTTTGCTCAAGCAGCACAAAATCAAACACGAAGTGCTCAACGCCAAGCAGCACGAACGCGAAGCCCAGATTATTGCCCAGGCAGGCCGGTCTTCCGCGGTCACCATCGCAACCAATATGGCGGGCCGGGGCACCGACATCGTGCTTGGTGGCAACCTTGACGCTGAGCTTGCAGAGCTTGGTAAAGATGTGGATGAGCAGAAAATCAAACGGCATCGTCAGCAGTGGCAGCAACGGCACAATGACGTGATCGAAGCGGGTGGTTTACACATCATCGGCACCGAGCGCCATGAATCCCGTCGCATTGATAACCAGTTACGCGGACGCTCAGGCCGCCAGGGTGATCCGGGCTCATCCCGCTTCTACCTGTCGCTGGAAGATAGCCTGATGCGCATATTTGCCTCTGATCGTATGTCATCCATGATGCAGCGCTTCGGGATGCAGGAAGACGAGGCCATTGAGGCCGGTATGTTGAACCGCGCGATTGAAAACGCCCAGCGAAAGGTAGAGGCGCATAACTTCGATATTCGCAAGCATTTACTGGAATATGATGATGTCGCCAATGACCAGCGCCGGGTGGTATATGGGCAGCGCAATGACCTGATGGAAGAGCGGGATATCAAGGACGTTATTGTTGGATTCAGGGAAAACGTATTTGGGCACCTTGTGAATCAGTACATACCTGAAGGCAGTATTGATGAACAATGGGATGTGCCGGGTCTGGAGAAGGCGCTGGAAGGTGAGTTTGCTATCCAGGTGCCCATCGGTCAGTGGCTGCGCGATGATGACGATCTAACCGAGGTTGATGTGAGTGAACGTATCACTGCAACGATCACAGCACATTTTGATGCCAAGGAGGCCGAGACCGGTATAGACGTCATGCGCCACTTCGAAAAAGCGCTGATGCTCAATGTGCTTGATCAGCAGTGGAAAGATCACCTGGGTAGCATGGATTACCTGCGCCAGGGCATTCACCTGCGTGGTTATGCCCAGAAACAGCCGATGCAGGAGTACAAGCGTGAATCGTTCGAAATGTTTACCGCTTTACTGGAAAATATCCAGCATGAAGTGATCAGGATATTGGCCCGCGTGCAGGTGCGTGCAGAAGAGGATGTCGCAGCGGTAGATGCCCAGCGTCGTACGGACACGCCTATGCAATATCGTCATGATGAAGCTTCAGCCGTTACTGGCAGCCAGGACAGTGCAAAAATGCGGGACGAACCCTTCGTTCGGGGCGGGCGCAAGGTGGGCCGGAATGAGCCTTGTCCCTGTGGTTCGGGCCAGAAGTTCAAACATTGCCATGGCAAGCTGAGTTAGCGCCCCAACTGCCGTTCTGCTGCCAGTTTTGAATATAACCCGTTCAGTTTTGCAACGGCGAGGCGGGTCATTTCCGGTGAGCCCGAGTTTTCCAATACGTCATCCGCGATAGCGAGACGCTGTTCCCTGCCGGCCTGTGATGCCAGCGCGCGTTCGGCTTGCTGACGGCTGGAGTTATCCCGCGCCATCAGACGGGTTATTTGGGTTTCAGGATCGACGTCTACCAGCAGCACCCGGTCAATATTCGGATAGGAACCGCGCTCAGCCAGCAGTGGTATGACCAGGATGCAATGGTCGTGTTTAACTTTTGCAATGGCACGACTGACTTCTTTGCGGATCCTTGGGTGCAGGATGGATTCCAGCTTTTTACGTGCCCGGGGATCGGTAAATATCAATTCCCTCAGGTGCTTGCGCCTGAGTCTGCCATTTTTATCCAGAATTCTTGCGCCGAAGGCGCGTTCTATTTCCAGCCAGGCCGGCAAGCCCGGCTCGACGATCTGGTGCGCGATAATATCAGTATCGATCACTGCTACGCCCAGTTTTTTAAACTCATCGGAAACCAGCGTCTTACCCGCAGCTATGCCACCGGTCAGTGCAATCGTAAATGGAGGGTTAGCCTGCATATTTCACCAAGGCGGACGACATAATAGAAGTTATCATTTCAACCCAGGCCTGTGCTCCGCAAATAGGCATCGATGATCCCATCACCCCAAAGCAGCGCAATCCAGCCTGCAAGGGCTATGAATGGTCCGAAGGGCATTGGCTGACTGGATTTATGCCGTTTCAGAGCAATCATGATCAAGCCTGTGACCGCACCTAAAAGGGAAGATAAAAGGATGATCAGGGGCAGCATTTGCCAGCCCGTCCATGCGCCCAGTGCCGCCAGTAATTTGAAGTCGCCGTAACCCATGCCTTCTTTGCCGGTCAGCAGCCGGAACAGGTGATAAACAAGCCACAGTGAAAGGTAACCGGCCAAAGCGCCGATAAGGCTGCTTACCGGATCACTGAATACGTAGAACAGACTGGCAAACAGTCCGCTCCAGAGCAGCAACAAGGTCAGATCATCCGGCAATAGCTGGTGGTCTATATCGATGCATGTCAGCGCGATAAGAAAAGCGGTCAAGCCGATAGCAGCAAGTGCCTGCAGGCCTGGGCCAAAATGTATCGCTACCACCAGGAACAATAGTGCGGTGGAGGCCTCAATACAGGGGTAACGCATAGAAATCGGCGCCTTACAGGAAGCGCAGCGCCCCTTCAGGAACAGGTAACTCAACAAGGGGATGTTTTCATGGGCTTTGATGTAGTGGCCGCAATCAGGACACTGAGACCGTGACCAGATCAGGTCCGGCGGCGGTTTGGGCGCCTCACCCTTTTCACCGGCATCTTCAATTTGCAACAGCTCTTTACACTGACATCGCCAGTCATATTCAAGTCGCGCCGGCAGCCGCAATATGACCACATTGAGAAATGAGCCTATCAACAGCCCAAGAATGGTCACCCCGGTAAAAAACAGAGGTGGTTCAGCGACAATTAAATCCAGCATGCAGGCTTTAAATAACGGCCGCCATCTTGAATATCGGCAGGTACATGGCGATTACCATGGTACCCACAACACCACCGATAAACACGATAATCAGAGGTTCCAGCAGGCTGGACAAGGCATCGACTGAATTGTTGATCTCTTCCTCATAGGCTTCTGCAACTTTAATCAGCATTTCATCCAGCGAACCGGCCTCTTCGCCGATGGCGGCCATCTGGATGACCATGTTGGGGAATACGTGGGTTTGCTGCATGGCAAGCTGCAATTGATGGCCAACCGCAACATCCTCCCGGATATGCGAAGCTGCATCGTTGTAAACCGCATTACCGGTTGCGCCGGATACGATTTTCAGGGCATCGACGAGGGGCACACCTGCGGCAAAGGTGATTGCGAGCGTTCTGCAGAATCGGGCAATGGCTGATTTTTCGAGGATGTCGCCGATAATGGGGATTTTTAAAGACAGCCGGTCAAGCAAGTGCGCAAACGGCCTGGATCTTTTCTTAACCATGATAAAGGCGGTGACGCCGATAGTTACGATGAACACCACGTATAAGCCATTTGAGCGTAACCAGCGGCTGGCATCAATGATCATTTGTGTAAATGCCGGCAGTGAGGCGCCAAAGCTTGCAAAGATACCCTCAAACTGGGGGATTACATAGATCAACAGGATAGCCGATACCATAATGGCAACACCGATGACTGCAACCGGGTAATACAAGGCCTTTTTAATCTTGCCCTTGATGCTCTCGATGCGCTCTTTGTAGGAGGCAATTTCATCCAGAATGGTATCCAGTACACCAGCGCTCTCACCGGCCTTGACGAGGTTGGTGTAGAGCTCATCAAACTGCACAGGGTGGGCGCTGAGCGCCTCATACAGGCTACTGCCGCCCTCAACCTCGGACCGGACTTTTTCCACCACGGTACGCATTTTGGGGTTCTTGATCCCGCCGGCGATAATCTGGAAGGAAGTCACCAGCGGCACGCCTGATTTCAGCATGGTGGCCAACTGGCGGCTGAACACAGCGATTTCCTTGGCTGTGATGCGACTGCCTGCACCGCCAAACAGCGGCTTGGGCTTCTTTTTTACCCGGATAGGGCTGATTCCCTGCCGGCGGAGTTCCGCCCGTACCAGGTTGGGGTTCGATGCTATGTGCTGGCCTTTGAGTTTGACGCCGCGTTTGTCGCGTCCTACCCAAAGGAAAGTAATGGGGTTTGCTTGGGTTACAGCCATAACCTAGTGTTCCTTCAATGTGATAACTGCGAGTTCAGCGAACTGGGAAGTGGTTGACCGCAAGGCGCACCTCGCGGGTAATGGCTGGTCCTTGCCAAGAGGTGCAACGCCACGGACAAGCGCTTCCCGGCTCGCCCGCAGGGAGGTAAC
>ENA-OSCG01000039-OSCG01000039.1-marine-sediment-metagenome-genome-assembly--contig:-NODE-39-length-24369-cov-8.646335_pt1 | contig 24369 bp, 23 predicted proteins | sample MGYA00237880_ERZ529332 | MGnify/ENA primary metagenome ERZ529332 (study PRJEB26373, sample SAMN05710708) | marine sediment metagenome | biome: marine; feature: ocean trench; material: sediment... | reverse complement strand
CAGAATCCGGTGCGGGCACAGATGATGCCGCAGCGACATTAACGGTGGCTGCACCTGCCCCTGCCCCCCCCACCTTTGAAAAAGCCTTTTCTCCGGCAGCGATCAATACCAATGAAACCAGCACCTTAACCTTTACCATCACCAATGCGGATGCCTTTGGCCTGACAGGTTTGAATTTCACAGATACCTATCCGGCAGGGGTGGCCAACACGGATCCTCTTGTTGTAGGCGGCACCTGTGTTGCGATCACGCATACGGCAACAGCGGGTGGTGGCACCTTTAATTTAACCGGTGGAACGATTGGAGCCAATACGACCTGTACTGTGACGGTGGATGTGACGGCCAGCACGCCCGGTTCGAAAGACAATACTGCATTGAATATAGGCTCAACAGAATCCGGTGCGGGCACAGATGATGCCGCAGCGACATTAACGGTGGCTGCACCCTTGCCAGCACAGCCTATCCCCTCAACATCAATCTGGGGTTTGGGCATTCTAGCCGGTCTGCTAGGCCTGTTTGGTACGCTTGGGGCCAGGCGCCGTCTGTCCGCAATGTAACCTGAGTGTGCCAGAAGAAGCCCCATTTTTTAATGGGGCTGTTGGGTGCATGAGCAGCAATGTTTATGATGCTGTGTTAAAGCGTATGCCTGACTCTCACTCCCTTAAGCTCATCAGATCAAGCACTATAAAAACCCCTCTGTGCCAATGTAGGTGAGACACCGTTCTAGTGTAAATTACTGTAGGGCGGCAAGGAAATTACCCACGTTTAATCGATCGAAAGAATCAAATTCTGTGAGCAAAATGCACCGATTGGCGTCAGATTTTCTCTTTATGTATGTGGGATTCTCCTCTTTCTCTCTCCGACGGGCTCCCACTAATTAAAACGCATGACCATTTTACAGGTCACGCAATTATTGAGCGTAATACAAACGGGATCTGCCAGGCCTCAATCAGAGGCAACTTCAATCCGGGTAACCCGCTGAAAACCACGCGGTAATTTGTGTCCGCGTTTGGCCCGCTCAGCCTTGAAGTGTTGCAGGTCCTTCCTGCCGATGCGCATATAGCGCTGGCCTGCCCAGACCAGGATTTCTTCGCCCTCGGCAATGACGACCATGCCGATCATGTGTTCATCACCAGCTTTGAGGCGTTTGGGCGGAATATTGATCAGTTTGTTGCCCTTACCCTTGGTAAGCCCGGGCAGATCAGCCAGCGGGAACGCCAGCAGGTAGCCGTCGGAAGTCACACAGACAACGGTGTCTGCATCGTCTGAGTCGATCATAGCCGGCTCAACCGGGTTGGAATCGCCCGGCAGGGAAAGCATGGCTTTGCCGGCCTTCATGCGGCTGTGCAGGTTGACGGCAGCCGTCACAAAACCGTAGCCCCAGGAACTGGCGAGTACAATTTTTTGCTGCCCATCGCCGGCAATGACATACAGGAATTGTGCACCTTCTGGCAGCGTGAATTTGCTGGTCAGCGGCTCACCGAGGCTGCGTGCAGAGGGTAAGGTGTGGGCGGTTAAGGCATAAGCTCTGCCGGCTGAATCGAGGAATACCGCCTGCTGGTTGCTACGGCCTTTGGCGGCGTGCTGGTACTCATCACCGGCCTTGTAATTGAGCGTGCCGGCGTCGATATCATGGCCTTTGGCAGCCCGGACCCAGCCGGCTTTGGACAGGACAACAGTACAGGGTTCGGAGGGCACCAGGTCTTCTTCTTTCAGCGCCTGGGCCGCTTCGCGCTCACGCAGTTGGGAGCGCCTCGCGTCACCGTATTTTTCGGCATCGGCCAACAGTTCGTTCCTGACCAGCGTTTTCATGCGCCGTTTGGAGCTCAGCGTCTTTGCCAGTGTCTGGCGTTCTTCTTCAAGCCCACTCTGCTCGGCGCGGATCTTCATTTCTTCGAGCCTGGCGAGGTTGCGCAGCTTGAGGTCGAGGATTGCTTCTGCCTGGGTGCCGGTGATGCTGAACTGGCTCATCAAAATCGGTTTTGGCTGGTCTTCGGTGCGGATGATGTGGATGACTTCATCAATATTCAGGAATGCAAGCAACAGGCCTTCGAGTATATGCAGACGGTCCACCACCTGATCGAGACGGTGCTCCAGCCTGCGCTGTACTGTTTCCAGCCGGAATGACAGCCATTGTTTAAGCAATTCCTTCAGGTTAAGTACCTGTGGCTTGCCGTTGTTGCCGATGATGTTCATATTGACGCGGAAACTGCGTTCAAGATCGGTGGTTGCAAACAGGTGGTTCAGCAATTGTTCGCTATCGACACGGTTTGAACGTGGCACAATGACCAGCCGGGTCGGGTTCTCGTGGTCCGACTCGTCCCTGAGGTCTTCCACCATGGGCAGCTTTTTGCTGCGCATCTGAGCGGCGATCTGTTCCATGATTTTGGCCGGCGAGGCCTGGTGTGGCAGTGCCGTTATGACGATGTCACCATTTTCCTTTTCCCATACTGCGCGCATGCGCACGGAACCGTGGCCGGTCTGGTAAATCTTCAGTAGGTCCTCCTGCGGCGTGATAATTTCGGCATCGGTTGGATAGTCGGGAGCCAGCACGTGTTCGCACAACTCGGCGACCGTTGCTTTTGGCTCTTCCAGCAGGCGGATACAGGCACTGACGACCTCTCGCAGGTTGTGCGGCGGTATATCCGTGGCCATGCCCACAGCAATGCCGGTACTGCCATTGAGCAGAATGTTTGGCAAGCGTGCCGGCAGCAGGCTTGGCTCTTTCAGGGTGCCGTCAAAATTGGGTTGCCACTCGACCGTACCCATCCCCAGTTCTGCCAGCAGGGTTCTGGCATAAGGGGACATGCGGGATTCTGTGTAACGCATGGCTGCAAATGACTTCGGATCATCCGGCGAACCAAAATTACCCTGGCCATCGATCAGCGGGTAACGGTATGAGAACGGCTGCGCCATCAACACCATGGCTTCGTAGCAGGCAGAATCGCCATGTGGATGGAATTTACCGAGCACGTCACCGACAGTGCGGGCGGATTTCTTGTGTTTTGAAGCAGCGCTCAAACCGAGTTCACTCATGGCGTAGATAATGCGCCGTTGTACCGGTTTCAGGCCGTCACCGATATGCGGCAGTGCGCGGTCCAGCACCACGTACATGGAATAGTCCAGGTAGGCTTTTTCTGCGTATTTCCGCAGCGGGATCTGTTCGTGTTCAGAGAAGCTTTGGGTGATTTCTTTCATGGGTCAATTCACTTACGTTGTAGCCAGGTTGCCTTTGTCTTCGAGCCAGGCCTTCCTGTCTGCGGCACGTTTTTTGCCCAGTAACATGTCCATCATGCTGTTAGTCTGGGTCTCGTCGTCTATTGTCAGTTGCACCAGTCGGCGCGTATCCGGGTCTATGGTGCTTTCACGCAATTGCAGCGGGTTCATTTCACCTAAGCCTTTAAAACGGGTTTCAATGATCTTGCCTTTCTTCTTTTCGGCAGCGATGACATCCAGGATGGCCTGACGCTCCTCGGCATCGAGTGCGTAATGGGTTTCTTTGCCGACATCGATACGGTATAGCGGCGGCATGGCCACAAACACGTGGCCTGTCTCAACCAGCGCGTGGAAATGTTTCAGGAACAATGCGCATAGCAAAGTGGCAATATGCAGGCCGTCGGAATCCGCGTCCGCGAGGATGATGACTTTGCCGTAGCGCAGCTCTGAAATTTTATCCGAGCCCGGATCAACCCCGATGGCGACTGAAATGTCATGGACTTCCTGGTTGGCGAGCACCGCGTCCGAATCGACTTCCCAGGTATTCAGGATTTTGCCGCGCAAGGGCAGTATCGCCTGGTATTCACGGTTGCGGGCCTGTTTTGCCGAGCCGCCGGCGGAATCGCCTTCAACCAGGAACAATTCCGTCAGCGCCAAATCCTGGCTGCTGCAGTCGGCCAGCTTGCCGGGCAGGGCGGGGCCGGAGGTGATCTTTTTGCGCACTACCTGGCGGCTTTTCTTCATGCGTTTTTGCGCGTTGGCGATAGCCAGTGCCGCAATGGCCTCACCATCGGTGACATTCTGGTTCAGCCACAGGCTGAAAGCATCCTTGACCAGACCGGACACAAAGGTCGCACTGGCGCGTGAGGACAATCGTTCCTTGGTCTGGCCGCTGAATTGCGGATCGGCCATTTTGACCGAGAGAATGTAGGCGATACGGTCCCAGATATCATCAGGAGCCAGGCGTAAGCCGCGTGGCAGCAAGTTGTGCATTTCACAAAACTCGCGCAAGGCATCAACCATACCGGTACGCAGGCCGTTAACATGTGTACCGCCCAGTGTGGTCGGGATCAGGTTGACATAGCTTTCCTGTAACTGGCCGCCTTCAGGTAACCAGCACACCGCCCAGCTGACTTCCGAGTCGCTGGCCTTCAACTCGCCGGTAAAAGGCTGCTCCGGCAACTGGGTGATTCCTGCCAGCTCGTTGCGCAGGTAATCCTCAACACCCTGGTTAAATTGCCACTCTTCTTTTTCGCCAGTCTCGGCGCGGCATAAGGTCACGTGCAGGCCGGGGCAAAGCACGGCCTTGGCACGGAGTAAATGCCGCAGCCGTTGGTAGGCGATTTTTGCTGTGTCGAAATACTTCGGATCCGGCCAGAAGCGTATCCGGGTGCCGGTATTGCGCTGGCCGACCGTGCCGAGTTCTTCCAGTTCGCTGGCCTTGTCACCGTTCTGGAATTTCATCCTGTATTCTTTGCCGTCGCGCTTGATCCACACTTCAAGATCGGTAGACAAGGCGTTCACCACGGATACTCCCACACCGTGCAGGCCGCCGGCAAACTGGTAGTTTTTATTGGAGAATTTAGCCCCGGCGTGCAAACGCGTGAGGATTAACTCGACACCCGGAATGCCGTGTTCAGGATGGATGTCCACCGGCATGCCGCGGCCGTTGTCGGCAACTTCAACCGAGCCGTCTTCGTGCAGCGTAACCTCGATGTCTTTGCAATAACCGGCCAGAGCTTCATCAACACTGTTGTCGATGACTTCCTGGATAAGATGATTGGGCTGGGTGGTGTCGGTGTACATGCCGGGGCGGCGGCGCACCGGCTCAAGACCTGACAGGACTTCGATATCCCGGGCCTGATATTTTCTAGACATTAAATAAGGTGATCTTGAGCGGATGATTCATGAGTGTTTATCATCCTTAATTACGCTCCGGATTTCAATCAGATTTATGCCCAAAATTAAACCCGACAGTAGCGGTAAGCGCAGCTGTTCCGAGGATTTGAATCTCACTGAATACCCGCTTGTACTTAACGCCGAAGGTAGGCACCACGGCTGGCGCGACACCGAGGCCGTTTAACGGAATTTTGTCTTTGTACGGCTCCTTGTAACCACGAAACAAACCACCGGTCAGTTTGAAGTAGGCCCAGTCGCAGTCAAACAGCTGCCACGAATACCCCGCATAAAGATACTGGCTGGGCTGGCCGAATGAATTGTCAAACCAGGCAAAGCCGTAAATCCACTTTTTGGTGGTCTCAAATTCAAGGTTGAGCAGTTTGGAATTACTGACATGCTCCGGGTCGAAACTCCAATGCATGGTATACAAAGATGTCTGGAACCGCCATTCCCTGATTTCAAGGGCAGAGGCATTGCCCGCTGTGATCAAAAAACAGAAACCCAGCAAGATGAACCGGATTGGCTTTGCAGGCAGGACTGACTGCTGCAGCCGACTCTGCGCTGTAGGACTTTGAGTTTTCATAAAGTGTTTTCGTTGTACGCGGATAAGCTGCACTTTTTAACATATATTGGTTTTCGCATAAAGAACAACAATTCTTTGCCGCTCCGGGGTCGCAACGAGCAGGGCTGGTGTATATAATGGCATTCCAGAACTATTACAAACTCACCACTACCAACTCGGGGCAGGTTCTGGCATGACATCTTTTATTTTCGTAACCGGTGGCGTTGTTTCTTCCCTTGGCAAGGGTTTGTCTGCTGCTTCACTGGCTGCAATCCTCGAAACACGCGGCCTGACAGTCACCCTGGTCAAGCTTGACCCGTATATCAATGTTGATCCGGGCACCATGAGCCCGTTCCAGCATGGCGAAGTCTATGTGACGGAAGACGGCGCAGAAACCGACCTGGACCTGGGGCATTACGAGCGTTTCGTCAGTACCCGCATGAGCCAGCTGAACAACTTTACTACCGGTCAAATCTATAGCAATGTTATTGCCCGCGAACGTCGTGGGGATTACCTGGGCGGAACGGTACAGGTGATTCCACACATCACCGACGAAATTAAAAAGAATGTGGTCAGGGCAGCCGAAGGCTTTGATGTCGCAATGATAGAAATTGGCGGCACGGTGGGTGATATCGAGTCGCTGCCGTTTTTGGAAGCAATCCGGCAACTGGGTGTTGAGTACGGCAAAAAGGCGATGTTCATGCACCTGACACTGGTGCCGTATCTGAAAGCCGCCAAAGAACTTAAAACCAAACCTACCCAGCATTCGGTCAAGGAATTGCGCTCGATCGGCATCATGGCGGACGTCATCCTCGCGCGTTGTGAGATGGACATTCCCGATGATGATCTGGCCAAGATCGCATTGTTCACCAATGTACCCAGAAATGCGGTTATTACCGCGCTGGATGCGCGTGCAAGCATTTACGAAATTCCGTTGCTGCTGCATGCGCAAGGCCTGGACGATATTGTCGTTGAGCGCCTGGGCCTGAAGGCCGGAAAAGCTGACCTGTCACGCTGGCAAGAGGTGGTCGACAGGTTGAGCAATACCCGGCACGAAGTCACCGTCGCCATGGTCGGGAAATACGTAGAGCATTCCGACGCTTACAAATCGCTGACCGAAGCCCTGGCACACGGTGGCCTGCGGCATCGTATCAAGGTCAATATTCGCGCCATTGAATCAGAACACGTGGAGAACGAAGGTATCGATTGTCTCTCAGGCGTTGATGCCATCCTGGTGCCCGGCGGTTTCGGGGAACGTGGTTTTGAAGGTAAAGTGATGACGATACGCCATGCCCGTGAAAATAATATCCCGTACCTGGGCATCTGCTTTGGTATGCAGGCGGCGGTGGTCGAGTATGCACGTAATGTATGCGGGCTCAAAGACGCCAACAGCACCGAGATCAATGCGCACACCAAGGCACCGGTTATCGGCCTGATTACCGAATGGCTGGATACGTCAGGCTCGATCGAGACGCGCTCTGAAGACTCAGACCTCGGTGGCACCATGCGTCTTGGCGGCCAGCGTTGCCGGCTGCGCCCGGGGTCGCTGGCGCATAAATTGTACGGCGATGACATCATCACAGAACGGCATCGCCACCGGTATGAGTTCAACAACCATTATCGCGATATCCTGCAGAAAAACGGCATGCTGCTATCTGGTCATTCGATGGATGAAACACTGGTTGAAATCATCGAGATTCCGGGCCATCCGTGGTTCCTCGGCTGCCAGTTTCACCCCGAATTTACATCTACGCCGCTTAACGGTCATCCGTTGTTTACCGGCTTTATTGAAGCAGCACTGAAATCTCAACAGGATATTTTACCTGCGGAAGTAGCCAGCCTGTGAAGCCCGGCTTATGAAGCTATGCGGATTCAAAGCAGGCCTGGATCAGCCATTTTTTCTGATTGCCGGCCCGTGTGTGATTGAATCCGAGGAGCTGGCACTGGAAACGGCACAGCGTTTAAAAGAAATCACCAGCCGTCTCGGCATCAATTTCATTTACAAATCCTCTTTCGATAAGGCCAACCGTACATCCATCGACAGCTTTCGTGGGCCCGGGATGGAGGAGGGCTTGCGTATTTTGCAGCTGGTCAAAGAGCAGATCGGTGTGCCGGTGCTGACAGATGTGCATGAAGACACGGATGTCCAGGCCGTGGCTGAAGTCGTGGATGTGCTGCAAACACCGGCATTTTTATGCCGTCAGACCAATTTTATTACCCGGGTTGCCAAAACAGGTCTGCCGGTGAATATCAAGAAAGGCCAGTTCCTGTCTCCATGGGAAATGAAGAATGTTTCGGACAAGGCCAAATGCACCGGTAATGAGCAAATCATGGTTTGCGAGCGTGGTGCCTCGTTCGGTTACAATAACCTGGTTTCGGACATGCGCTCATTGGCCGTCATGCGCAATACGGGCTGCCCGGTTGTATTCGACGCCACCCATTCTGTACAGTTGCCGGGTGGACAAGGCACGTCATCCGGTGGCCAGCGGGAATTTATTCCTGTATTAACGCGCGCTGCGGTCGCAGTGGGGATTTCCGGCTTGTTCCTGGAGACTCACCCTGACCCCGCAGTCGCAAAAAGTGACGGTCCCAATGCCTGGCCGCTGGATCGCATGGAAGCGCTGTTACAAACACTTAAAAGTCTGGACGCTGTCACCAAGGCCGGTTCATTGCTGGAGCAGGATTTCCAGTAGAATCAGTTCCGTCATCGCAGAGATCCTTTTTTATGACCCGCATCAAATCGGTACATGCCCGACAAATCCTGGACTCCAGGGGCCATCCTACACTGGAAGCAGAAATCAGGCTTGAGTCCGGTGCATTCGGCCGCGCTGCAGTTCCTTCCGGTGCATCCACCGGTGCACGCGAAGCGATCGAATTACGCGACGGGGATCCTTCGAAGTACGGCGGTAAGGGTGTGCTTAAAGCGGTTGCCAACGTCAACGGCGAAATTGCCTCGGCGCTGCGGGATGTCGATGCATGCAACCAGAGCGTGATAGATGAATTACTGGTGCGGCTGGACGGAACTGACAACAAATCACGCCTCGGCGCCAATGCCTTGTTGGGTGTTTCGCTGGCGAACGCCCATGCCATGGCGGCCCACCACGAACAACCCTTGTGGTCCTGGCTGAGCAACGGTGAGGCCACGGAGTTGCCGGTACCAATGATGAATATCATCAATGGTGGTGCGCATGCTGATAACAGCGTTGATATCCAGGAATTCATGATATTGCCTGTTGGTGTCAGTAGTTTTTCTGCGGCATTGCGTTGCGGCACCGAGGTGTTCCACGCATTAAAGAGTGTTTTGAGCGGACGCGGCCTGGCAACGGCGGTCGGCGATGAAGGCGGTTTTGCGCCGGACCTTCCATCCAACGAAGCGGCCATTGAAGCAATACTTGAAGCGGTTGAGTTGGCAGGATATGCCATCGGCAAAGAAGTTTACCTGGGCATGGATGCTGCAGCCTCCGAGTTCTATCGCGATGGTCGGTATCATTTTGCATCGGAAAAGCGTGCATTTACGTCAGTTGAGTTCGCCGAGCACCTCGACAGCTGGTTGCGCCAGTACCCCATTATCAGCATGGAAGACGGCCTGGCCGAAGATGACTGGCAAGGCTGGGCGGTGCATTCACAATTATCGGCCGGCAAATGCCAGTTGGTGGGCGATGATCTGTTTGTCACCAACACGGAAATATTCGCCCGTGGCATCGAGCAGGGCATTGCCAATGCCATCCTGATCAAACTGAATCAGATCGGCACACTGAGCGAAACGCTGGAAGCGATTAAGATGGCAGAGGATGCCGGTTATGCAGCCATAATTTCACACCGTTCCGGTGAGACCGAAGACACGACCATTGCTGATCTGGCGGTTGCGAGCTCGGCCACCCAGATCAAAACCGGTTCATTGTGTCGTTCAGACCGGGTTGCTAAATACAACCAGTTGCTGCGCATAGAAGAGGCCCTGGGAGGCAACGCCCGCTATGCAGGTGCCGGCGCATTCAGGAATTTGTAATCCAGGATGCGCATAGTTACCCTGATTTTGTTGGTTCTTTTGGTCCTGCTGCAATTCAAGTTGTGGCTTGGGGAGGGTGGTTTCAGCGAAGTGGCGCGGCTGGAGGAGCGTGTTGAGACACAACGACAGAAAAATGGCGAGTTATTGCAGCGCAATGCCAGGCTGCAGGCCGAAGTGGAAGACTTGCGTGAACGGTTGGGCGCGGTGGAGGAGCGGGCGCGCAATGAACTGGGTCTGATCAAGCCTGCAGAAGAGTTTTACCAGGTCGTACCGCCACCGGGAAACAACTAGGAGAAGGATGGTGAGTACAACACAAGTTCATGCTTTGATTCCTGCGGCCGGTCATGGCACTCGCTATGGCGGCGCGGTGTTAAAACAATACCTGCCGGTGTCCGGCAAACCGGTACTGGTCCATTCTATCCGGGCGTTTCAGTTTCATCCTTTGATCGCCGGGATAACGGTAATCCTGTCTGCAGACGATCATTGGTTTGATTCGGCAGTCGGTCAATTGGCTGCTGCGGTAGACACGGTCACCGGCGGGGATACCCGCGCACAGTCGGTTCGCAATGGCTTGCAGTTCATTGCCGACAAGTACCCCGAAACAGACTGGGTGCTGATACATGATGCTGCGCGGCCCTGTTTGTCGCCGGAGTGTCTCGACAGGCTGCTGGAGCAAGGTTTGCAGTCTGCAGATGGTGCCATACTTGCAATGCCGGTCGGTGATACCCTGAAACGAGCGGGCGAAACACAGGAGATTGTTGCAACCGTAGACAGACGCGGCCTGTGGACAGCGCAAACTCCGCAACTGTTCCGTTTGGCTGCGTTGTCGGATGCCATCGATGCGGCACTTCGGGACGGACGTGAATTGACTGACGAAGCAGCGGCGATGGAATTCGCCGGCGCCCGGCCGAAACTGGTGATGGGATCCGCTGCGAATATCAAAATTACCTATCCGGGTGACCTGGTCATTGCCAGAGCCTGGCTGAAATACGCCAAACCCGACCGGTTCCCGGCGAACTGAGCGATATGAAGTTCCGCATAGGACAGGGACTTGATGTACATGCCTTCTGCGCAGGCGACCATGTCATGCTGGGCGGCGTGCGAATACCCCATCAGCAGGCACTCGCAGCGCACTCCGATGGCGACGTTGCCCTGCATGCATTGTGCGATGCCTTGCTGGGTGCGGCCGCGTTGGGGGATATCGGCAGCCACTTCCCACCATCCGAGCCACAATGGGCGGGCGCTGACAGCCGGGATTTGCTGCGCAAAGTTGATATCCTGTTAAAACATGACGGCTGGTCGGTCAGCAATGCAGATATCACGCTGGTATGCGAGCAGCCGAAAATCAGCCCCCATGCAAAGCAAATGCAGGCCAATATTGCTGCAGATCTGGGCCTGGACAGGCGAGACATCTCCATCAAAGCTACGACCACCGAAGGGCTGGGTTTTTGTGGCAGGGGTGAGGGTATAGCTGCACTGGCTGTTGTGCTGATAACGAGCTGGTAGGTGTTTGAGATACCGTATGAGTCTTTACAGGCTGAAAGGTACTGCGGGCAGTGTCATCAACCAGTCCTTTGCGCTGGGTGAGCCGTTCGTGCTCGGGTCATCAGCAGATTGTGAAGTACAGATTGCAGAACCCGGCGTTGCCGCCCGTCATGCTGAAATAACGTGGGTTGATGACAAGTCATTGCTGTTGAAAGACCTGGGCTCCCGAACCGGCACCTTGCTTAACGGCGAGCCAGTGCTTGAGTCGAGGCTGAGATCAGGCGATGAAATCCATATTGGCAGTTGCCGCTGGATACTGCAGGCGCCTGGGCTGAGGCCGAACCGGGTTCTGACCGCTGATGCTGTTAAAACACCTGGTCGGATTTGGCCACGGGTGTTTGTCTGGACGGTACTGGGGGCTGCCGTGGCCGCTGTGGTGGTGTTTGCGTGGCAACCCGAGTGGTTAGATATCCTCAAATCCATGCTTGAGTAGGCCGAGCATTACTTACAGAACATGGGAAAACGGTGCGACTGCGCTATTATGCCTGTGCGGTTTCTGCCTGCAATATTTTTAGAGAGAAAAATGGTCATACTCCAGGGGAATCACCGGCCCATAGAACTGCTCCGCTATGCGGGCCTTTTTTTGTGGCTCTGCGCCGGCATTCCCTTGCTGTTGATGCACCAGATCTTTCCTGAGCCGCTGGGAGACACATCCTATATTGCCTGGTTCCTGTTGCATGGGCTTTTCGGGATGATGTATTGGAACCTGATGCAGTACTTGCCGGAGCGCACCGACATCAGTCATCGCATGCTCTACCTGTCGATATTGACCGGTAGTGCGCTGGGCATCAGTGCTGTTTCACAGACCCTGCTGGGTGGCATTCTGCTGCTGATTGTCGCGGTGGTGCTGCCCTGGATGTTATCTGTACTGCCCGCAGTTTCCTGGTTGATTGCACAAAATATCATGTTGGTGGTAACGATCATACGCATGCCCGATGTGACTTTCTCCGATGCCGTGCTGGAGACTGGTTTATTCCTGGGGATTTCCCTGTTCGCATTTATGAGTTCGGTGGTGGCACTGAACCAGAAAGCGGCCCGTGATGAGTTAAGCAAGGTCAATTCAGAGTTAAGAGCAACCCAGGCTTTACTGGAGGAAAATACCCGCATTGCCGAGCGTGTGCGTATTGCCAGGGAGTTGCATGACCTGGTCGGACATCACTTAACGGCACTGACTTTAAACCTGGAAGTGGTCACCCATCTGGTGGATGGTAAAGTCCTGGGGCATGTGCAGCAGGCGCATTCGCTGGCCAAGTTATTACTGGCCGATGTACGTGAAGTGGTTAGTGAGATGCGTGAGGATGACATGGTCAACCTTGCCAAGGCGCTGCATACGCTGGTCGAGGGTGTGCCCAGGCCCATTATTCATCTTGACCTGCCTGCTGAGGAGGTTATGACCGAGCCACAACGTGCCCAGGTGTTGTTGCGCTGTGCGCAGGAAATGATCACCAACAGCGTGCGTCATGCCCGCGCCAGGAATATGTGGATACGACTATCGGTTTCCAGTGATGGGCTTGCCATGAGTGCACGGGATGATGGCATAGGCACGCGCGAGATTACCGCAGGAAACGGCTTGAACGGAATGTCCGAGCGTCTGCAACAATTGGGTGGTAAGCTGGAAATTGAGTCAGAACCGGGCGCAGGTTTTGCACTGCATGCCTGGCTGCCTGCTGAGGCTCGTTACAAGAGGGTTGAGAATGATAAGAGTGATGCTGGTTGATGACCAGAACCTGGTGCGGAAAGGGGTCCGCAGTCTGCTGGAACTGTCAGAAGATATTGAAGTGGTCGCCGAAGCCTCCGATGGTGTTGAAGCTATCCGCACTATTCCCGAGGTTGGCCCGGATGTCGTTTTGCTGGATATGCGTATGCCGGGCAAGTCAGGGCTTGACGTGTTGCAGCAGTTGTCGGCCGACGGCAACCTGCCGCCGACGATTATCCTGACGACATTTGATGATGATGAGATGGTTTTGGCTGGTATCAAGGCAGGTGCCAGGGGATATCTGCTCAAAGATATAAGCCTTGAAGAACTTGTCGGCGCGGTCAAGACAGTTGCTGAGGGTGGCTCAATGGTCAAGCCGGCCGTAACCCAGCGGCTGCTCAAAGGCCTGGAAAACTTGCAGACCAATTTCTCCAGCCTGGATCGACCGGATCCATTGACCGGTCGTGAAACCGAGATATTGCGCCTGATGGCAGGTGGTTACAGCAACAAGGAAATAGCCAATTCATTAGGTGTCGCGGAGGGTACAGTCAAAAACCATGTTTCCAATATACTCTCAAAAATGGGTGTACGTGACCGCACCCGTGCAGTCCTGAAAGCCTTTGAAATGCAATTGCTTTAATCGCCAGAAGTTTGCTCACCCCGCCTGCAGGTATAACCACGATACCCAATGATCACAAACAGGCATCCCACCGCGACAAAAGCAGGATAAATTCGCATACCCAGCACCACGAATCCCAGTCCCATCAGGAACAGGAGCAAGGGCTGGATTTTGCCGGCAGAAAATTGTGGACGTTTGCCCACAACCGGTAATTTCATCAAGTAAAACCTCTGATATCAGTTTGTGTTCTTATTCACGACGCCTTGTCGAGATGCTCGAACTGGCGTTTCAAATCTTCTTTAGGGTTGGTGATGATGCGCTCCAGCGTTTCCACACGATCGCGCAAGTCTTTTTCCAACGCGTCCACTTTAGCATGAAGTTCATTGAGTTCATCAATGGTTTTTTCGCTATGCCGCTTTTTACCTTTGTCACTGAAAATCCCGGCGATAATTGCGGCTACCGAGATCAGGGCGATTGCTGTCCACATGCTCATCGTTTTCCTCCGTTGACCTGCCTTAATATTAGCGAATGCCTGCCTGGAAAAACAGTGAGAAAAGTCATAGCGCTCAGCCCGAAGGTTCGCCAGGCCGGTCACTGCGGCGGATGGCTTCAGGTAGCGGATCATGATCAGTGCCTTCAACATGGTCTTCGAAATGGATGCGCTCCATCAGGTAACACAGGCAGTCCTGGTAAATCACCCTGCGGTCAAGGGTCAGCATGGAGGGCATGATTTCGCGGACAGTTTCAATCTGCCCGCGGTCAAACCGGAAATAATGGTCGGTTACATCAACACCTTTGGTATCAGTCACCAACAGCGGTTTCGGTGGGCCGCCGTTGACATCACCCAGTGAAATTCCTGCTGGCAATTCCTGGAAATTAAGTACATCCAGATTTTCCCGGAATGCGATCTCGGTTGGGACATGGCCAAAGCCGATTAACACATCATCGTGGACACGAACCGTGGCAACCATGTGGAAAAGGTGGACCTCATCGGCATCCAGCGGCGCAGTCGATATATTGCTCTTATGCATGCAGATTTCCAGGAACCCGATGCTGTGGTCGGTGCCGTGGACTTCCCCCGCCTGTCCGCATTCCAGTATCGTTGATGGGCAGAATTCTGAAAACGCCATGGACTGCGTACCCGGCGGTGTGGTGAAGAACACCACCTTTGAGGAAAAGTTTGAAGCGAGGCGCAAAAATTCGGGACGAACCCGGTTAATGGCCGCATAATGTGGGTTCAGGCCGGTGTTATTATGGATATCCAAACTGGCAATTGGAGACAGGCTGCGCATGCGATCGGTAACCTGCCGGAACAATTTGCCGGGCTCGCTGTCCTCATGTTGTCCACCCGGCCAGCAACGGTTGTAATCGAGCTGGTCGTCGAGGCGACGCAAGCGGTGTTTCGCAGCATGGGTGTTAGCAATTAAAATAGATAAAGAACGGGGCAGTTCATCAAATTCATAATGGCTTTTCAACATACGACGGATGGCTTCCCAACCGGTGACTTCGTTGCCGTGTTGCAGAACGGAAACGAACAGGGGTTGCTTGTTTCTGCCTTCAAGATGAATCAGGGTGGGGCCATCGAGTGAATGATGTAAGGCTGATGCCGGGCGTTCGAGCAGTCCGTCGGGTAAGTGGTCGAGTTCGGTCAGCGTTAGCATGGATTGTCAGTCAAAATCCTGTCTGCCATGCGACCCACGATACAGGCAATTTACCCGCCAGGAAACAGCGGACTTGAATTATTTCATGAAAGCCTGAAAATAGCGCTGTTAAGCGAGTTGGCAGGCCAAAATTGAGAAAAAACCAGCGGATTAAACCATGATCGAAGCAAAATCCTTATGTAAACGTTATGGCAGTTTCACCGCCGTGAACGATTTAAGTTTTACCGTTGAAGCTGGCCAGGTGCTGGGTTTCCTCGGTCCGAACGGGGCCGGAAAATCGACCACCATGAAAATGCTGACAGGGTTCCTGACGCCGACATCAGGCACCGCACTGATCAACGGCATAGACGTGACAGAGAATTCTGTCGCGGCGTGCAAGCACATTGGCTACCTTCCTGAAGGTGCGCCGAGCTATGGTGAAATGACCGTACAGCAGTTTTTGGCCTTCGTCGCGCGCGCGCGCCTGATCGACAGTCGTGAGGTAGCTGGCCACGTTGCTGAAGCGGTAGAGAAGTTGAACCTGTCTGCGGTCTTGCAGCAGCCCATCGAAACCCTTTCCAAGGGTTTCAAACGGCGGGTCGGGCTGGCGCAGGCGATTATCCATGACCCGCAAATTCTGATCCTGGATGAACCCACCGATGGCCTCGATCCCAACCAGAAACATGAAGTCCGCCGGCTGATCCAGGACATGGCGCGCGACAAGATCATCGTTATCTCGACCCATATTCTGGAAGAAGTTGAGGCCGTGTGCAATCGCATCATTATTATCTCTGACGGTAAATTACTGGCAGATGACACACCGCATGGGCTGATTGCCCGCTCGCGTTACCACAATGCGGTATCCATGGTAGTTGCCGGGGCTGAGAAAGTGGCAAGCGCCCTCAGTGAACTGCCGGAGGTGGCCAGCGCTGAATTGCGCGATGGCGAGCTGACCTTGTTTCCGGCGGGTGAAAGCGGACTGTTTGAAGCGGTCACGGCAGCGATTTCCGCGAATCAATGGGAGGTTCTTGCCTTGCGACTGGAGGTCGGCAGGCTTGATGAGGTTTTCCGCAGCATTACCCGTCCGGAGGCGACCCGATGAAAGGTGTGGGCTTGAATGGCGCCATTAACATAATGCGCAGGGAACTGACGGGCTACTTTGCCACGCCAGTCGCCTATGTATTCCTTGTGATTTTTCTGGTTATGACCGGGATATTCACTTTTTACCTGGGTAGCTTTTACGAACGCGGATTTGCCGACCTTGAACCGTTTTTTCGCTTCCATCCCTGGCTTTACCTGTTTCTGGTGCCGGCTATCTCAATGCGATTATGGGCGGAGGAAAGGCGGTCTGGAACGATTGAGCTACTGCTCACCTTACCCCTGACCACCGTCGATGCGGTATTAGGGAAATTCCTGGCTGCCTGGCTCTTTATGGGGCTGGCGCTGGTGCTGACTACACCGATGTGGGTCACGGTCAACTACCTTGGCTCACCGGACAATGGTGTGATCCTGGCAGGATACCTCGGCAGTTGGTTGATGGCGGGCGGATTCCTGGCTATCGGATCGTGTATGTCGGCGCTGACCCGCAACCAGGTGGTCGCCTTCATACTCGGCGTGGTGATATGCTTTCTGTTCCTGCTGAGCGGGCTGCCAATGGTGATGAACCTGTTCAAAGGCTGGGCGCCGCAAGTCATCCTTGACGGCATCGCCGGACTCAGTTTTTTAAAACATTTTGCTGATATCTCAAAGGGCGTTATCGACCTGCGCGACCTGGTCTATTTCGTGCTGGTAATCGGTTTCTGGTTGTTTGCCAATGTTTTGGTACTCGAAATAAAGAAGGCTGAATGATGGAACAAAAGAGCCGTTCATTAATGTCCGCCGGCACACTGGTGTTGCTGGCTGTTTTGTTCGTCGCCCTGACCATACTGTCTTCGACGTTTCTCAAAGGCATGCGGTTTGACCTGACTGAAAACAGTCTGTACACACTCAGCAGCGGGACGCGCAATATCCTCAGGAACATGGATGAACCGGTCACCCTGCGCCTGTATTTCTCTGAAGATGTAAGCCGTGATCTGCCGCAATTCCGCAGTTACGCACGCTGGGCAGGTGAAATGCTGGAAGAATTTGCAGACCGCAGTGGCGGCAAGCTGAGCTTGCAACGGGTCAATCCCACGGCTTTTTCACCGCAGGAAGACCAGGCAGCCCGGTATGGCTTGCAGGGTGCACCGGTGGGCAATGCAGGCGATGTGCTCTATTTTGGCCTGGTGGGTACCAATTCGCTGGATGATCAGCAGGTCATGCCGTTCCTGCAACCGGATAAAGAAAAATTTCTTGAATACGATCTCGCCAGGATGGTCTCGTCGCTGTCGCATCCGCAACACAAGAGTGTCGGTTTGATTTCCGGTCTGGACATGACCCCGGGGTACGACCCGGCGGTACCACGGATACCCGAGGACTGGGTAATCTATCAGCAGTTGGACCAGTTATTTGACCTGCAGGAGATTCCCGCTGACAGTGAGACCTTGCCGGATGACCTGGACCTGTTGGTTCTGGTCCACCCGCAGGATATCAGTGACGGCATGCTTTACCAGATTGACCAGTATGTGTTGAAAGGTGGCCGCCTGCTGGCCTTCATGGATCCGCTGGCCGAGGCCGATACGGGTGGTGACCGCAACGATCTGACAGCAAGAATAAATGCCGGCGGCAGTTCTTCGCTGGGGCCATTGCTTACGGCCTGGGGTGTTGGATTTGATACCGGTATGGTCATTGGTGATCGTGCCTATGCCTTGCAGGTAAACCGGGGCAGCGGGCAACCCCCTGTCCGACATCTGGGTATCCTGGCGGTTCAAAACGACGGCCTGAATGCCACTGATGTGGCCAGCGCAGATCTCAAGCTTGTGAATTTCTCGTCTGCCGGCTGGCTGGTGCCACTTGAAGGTTCCGGGACCGGCTTTGAGCCCCTGGTGGAGACCAGCAATAGTGCGGCGCCCATCGAGGCTTCGCGACTCAGGTTTCTGTTCAATCCGCAGGACCTGGATAAGGATTTTGTGCCCACGGGTGATAAATATGCACTGGCAGCCCGCATTACCGGGCAGGCCAATTCTGCCTATGAGAAGGCACCGGAGGGGTTTGCAGAAGAGGATTACCTCAAAGGTTCCGCAGAAGCGGGCATCCATGTCGTTTTGTTTGCCGATACCGATGTGCTGACAGATCGTTTGTGGGTACAAAAACAAAACTTCCTCGGCCAGACCGTGGTGAATTCATTTGCCGATAACGGCACCCTGGTGGTGAATATCGCAGACCAGATGCTGGGCAGCCTGGATTTGATCAGGATTCGTGCCAGGGCCAGCACCAACCGGCCATTTGAGCGGGTTGTTGAGTTACGCCTGGCCGCAGAAGCAGAGTTCCGCGAGACCGAGGAACGGCTGCAAAACGAGCTGGATGAAACCGAGCGCCGGCTGACAGAAATGCAATCATTGCGCCAGGATAGCGAGTTAACCGTACTGAACACGGAGCAGCAGGATGAGTTGCGGCGGTTTCTGGAACGGAAGCTGGAGATTCGCAGTGAATTACGCCAGGTGCAGCATGATCTCACGCGGGACATTGAGGCGCTGGGAACGCGGCTAAAGTTTATTAACATTGTGCTGGTGCCGATGCTGATCATCACCGCAGCACTGTTGTTCGGGCGATACCGGCGCAAGCGGCGTGAAGGAGGTGGCAGGTGAAGCGGGGTTTTATTTACCTGCTCGCGGCAACGATCCTGGCGTTGGTTGGCGTCGCAGTACTGGTGCCCGGAGAACATTCCGTTGAGGATTCTGCGCTTAATGCCTTGTTGTTACCAGAGCTGGCAAACAGCATCAACGAAGTGGATCGTGTTGACATTATTACGGCAGGAGACACGGTTGTAGCAACGCTTAAAAAGGCTGCCGGCCACTGGCGGCTTGAGCAGATGGGCGGATACCACGTGGACTGGCCGAAATTACAGGGGCTTTTGGCGGGCCTGGCGCAGGCGAAAGTGGTCGAGGTGAAAACCGATAAACCGGAGTATTACGCGCGCCTGGGTGTGGAGGACGTCGCAAATGATGATGCCGGCAGTGTACTGGTCAGGCTCAGCAGCGCTGCTAAAACAACCGGCATTCTGGTTGGCCACGAGGCACAGGGCAGGCCGGGGCAGTATGTGCGTTTGCAGGATTCAGCGGCGAGCGCGCTGCTGGACCGGACACTGGATGTCCCGCATCAACAACTGGACTGGGCAGATAAAAGAATTATCGACATCAGTGCATCGGAAGTAGCCGAAGTCGAGATCATTCAGCCTGACGCTGGAAGGGTTTTCGTGACTAAAATCTCTGCCGACCAGATCGATTTTGATCTCGTAGGACTGCCGCCAGACAGGGAGATCAGGAGCAGTTGGGCGGTGAATTCTCTGGGTTCTGTTCTGACATTGCTGGAACTGGAATCTGTGCGCCCGGTTGACAGCGTTGACTGGCAAGATGCGGTGAGAATGAGGGTGCTGATGTTCTCAGGTTTGGAAATCATGGCAGAAATGGTTGCCGCAGACGGGACCTACCTGCTTCGCCTGAGTGCCGGCCACCCGGGGGCAGCAATAGTGCGTTCCAGTGTCAGTCCTGCTGATGCTGCACGGCCCGATGAAAATATCGCGCAGCAGGCGATTGCAGAGATGGCCGACAGGGTCACGGACATTAATCAGCGGGTTAGCGGCTGGGCCTATGGCATCACAAAGTACAAATTTGAAGCCATGGTAAAAACCCGGGAAGATATTTTGAAGCCAATTGAATCTTCATGAGCAGACTGCGGTACAACCGCACCGAGGCTGTCAGTTTTTTGCAGGCAAATTGTCCGCACATTGCCGCTCTTATCAGGGAGAAAGGAGCCTTCAGGCTAGAGCTCAGCAAAGATCTGGATCCTTTTGTTTCGCTGGCAAGATCCATCACTTACCAGCAACTGTCAGGTAAAGCAGCAGCAACTATCTATGCGCGGTTTGAAGCCTTGTTCGAGAACGGCAAGCCGCTTGCAACGGTTGCGGTCGACTTGCCTCTGCAGACCTTACGCGCTGTCGGGCTTTCCAATAACAAGGCGCTCTCGATCATTGACCTCGCCGAACACACTTGTTCCGGCAGCCTGCCCGGGGCCAGAAAAATCGCCGCAATGGATGATAATGCCGTCATCGAGAACCTGTGCCGCGTTCGCGGGATAGGCCCATGGACGGCACAAATGCACCTGATATTTTCACTCGGTCGCCCGGACGTAATGCCGTCAACAGACCTGGGCATCCAGAAAGGCGTACAAGCCACCTATGCTCTGCCGGAACTGCCAAAACCGGATCAGGTTTTGCAGCTAACTGCGCACCTGTCCCCATTCCGTTCGGTTGCCAGTTGGTATTTCTGGCGGGTGGTGGATGACTGACTACCGGTAAACGCTGGGCTCTGCGTGCCAACACCAATGCCATGGCTCATAGGCCATGCCATGGGGATTGCCTTTTGGATAGGACAGCCTGAATCCGTGCGCGCGGGCTGAATTCGTCAGCCATTCGAAAGCGGGACTACCGTCAAACGCTTCCTCCAGCGGTTCAAAACCCGGGGTGGTAATGTCCAGCGCACAGCCGCTGTGGTGCTCGCTGTAGCCGGGCGCGGCTGACACCTGCAGTATGTCTTCCATGCGTTGCCCGGCATCCAGTTTACGCTTGATAATACCAGCCTGGTAGTCCACCGGTCGGAAGGCCGATACGGTTTGTAGTTCAATGCCGTTGGAAGCAGCGGCTGCTTTCATATCAAACCAGTTACTGGCTGCGATCGCTGACATTTTTTGCTCACGACCAAAGACATCTTTGCCTATTGAGACAGGATCGGTGCATTCGGGTTGCAGCACAAGTTGGTGCTGCACAGCATAGTCTGTGGGGATTCCCAGTTGTTTTTGCAACGCAGCAATTTTGTGTGCAAAGCTCTTTTGCGGATTTTTAGTGCCTGCACTCACAGTGCAAATCCTAGCCCGCATATTGCACCAGTCGGCTCAAATCTCCGGCCCGGTATAGAAAATACCCTTAAGCAGGAAAAAGAACAGGATAGAGAGTATGGCGCCGGCCGGCAGGGTAACTACCCAGGACAGCATGATATTGCGCACCACGCGCAGATTGATTGCGCCGATGCCCCGGGCGATCCCTACACCCAGCACGGCACCGACCAGTGTATGTGTGGTGGAAATCGGTATGCCGGTTCCTGATGCGATGACGACGGTGGATGCAGCGGCCAGTTCGGCTGCGAATCCACGTGATGGCGTAAGCTCGGTTATATTGCGGCCCACGGTGCGGATCACACGCCAGCCATAGGTTGCCAGGCCCAGCACAATACCAACGGCACCCAACAGCAGGATCCACGTGGCGAGTTCCGATTTCTGCGCCACCACCCCTGTTTTGACGATACTGACAATGGCGGCGACCGGCCCGATTGCATTGGCCACATCATTCGAGCCATGCGCAAAGGCCATGCCGCAGGCTGTGAAGACCATCAATATGCCGAATATTTTTTCAACATTGGTGAAGCGAAAATCTACGTCCTCATCCGGGGTGAACTTGATTCTTTTGATCGCTGCTATGCCGATGGCCATGGTGATGATGCCGCTGCCAACGGCAACCATCAGGGACTGGCCGGTGGTTAAATCAAGGCCGATGTGTTTCAGTCCCTTGAGCAAAGTAACCAGCGACAGGATGAAACCGACTGCGAAGATATAAAATGGTATGTATTTGCGGGCATTCTTCAGCGGGTCATCGGTGCTCAGTATCAGCTTTTGTACACTCATAAATATGAAGAATGCGAGAAAACCAGACAGTATCGGCGAAACCACCCAGGATGCCGCGATCGTGGCGATCTTGGCCCAATGCACCGATTCAACGCCGATACCGACAACGGCAAAACCAACGATGGCACCAATAATGGAGTGGGTTGTTGAGACCGGCCAACCCCTGCTGGAGGCAATCAGCAACCAGACAGCGGCGGCGAGCAAAGCTGCAAGCATGCCAAAAATCAGTAGTTCGGGGTTATTTTCCACCTGGGAGGCATCGATGATGCCCTTGCGGATGGTTGAGGTGACCTGTCCGCCCGCAAGGAAGGCGCCGGCAAATTCGAATACAGCCGCCACCAGGATAGCCTGCTTGATGGTCAGTGCTTTTGAGCCCACCGAGGTAGCCATAGCATTGGCAACATCGTTGGCGCCAATGCCCCAGGCCATGAACAGCCCGAAAGCAGCCGCCAGGCCAAGATACCAGAGTGCAAATTCCATTGTTTTTGTTTCCTATCGCGCCAGCATCAATTGCAGTCGGCTACCCACCCGTTGTGCCCGGTCGGCAATACCACCGGTGTTGTCGATGATCTTGTAAAGGAACATGACATTAACCGGGTGGAGTTCATCTTCGAGCTTGAACAGTTCATGGCGCAGCACCACTTGCTGTTCATCGGTGTCCTGCTCGATCTCGTCAAGTTCATGCAGTAAACCACCTACGCGCTCACGTTCAGTTTTACCAAAACCGGTTTCAATCAGTTCGTCCAGTTCTTTAATGGCAATATACGCCTGAGCGCAGGCATCGTTGCATCGTTGCACCAGTGCCATGTAGTTCGATGACATGGATTCCGGAAACCGCATGTTGCGTCCGCTGATCAATCCGGCAACATCCCTGGCGCCGCCGGCAACCAGGTCCTGCATGGTCAACACTTCCAGCACATCACGCCGGTCTATCGGCATAAACAGGCTGCTGGGCAGTTGCAGGCGCAATTCCTTTTTGAGGGTGTCGGCCTCTTTCTCCATGGCTATGATGTTCTGATGATGCCGGCTGCGGCTCTGTTCGTCCCCGGCCAGCACAGCATCAGTAAAAGGTATCAACTCACTAACGCAGGAAACAACCTTTTCCATGTGTTCCTGCAAGGGCCTGACGGGTGATGACCCGAAAATACCGCTGAGGTAACTGCCTGTCATGATTTTCTCCCACCACTACCAGACCGGCCTGGCAATATGATTGGCTTGTGCTGGTCGCGATTTTACATCAATAACAGTTTTTTGTTGTAACAATATCGTCATAATTGGCGCTTAACATGCGTTCATGAGCTCAGCCTTCAAAGTCGGTCCGGCAGCCATTGTCAGGCGTTCGGAAAGTTTTCATCGTTGGCGCAGCCGTAAAGACAAAATGGCCAGGTGGGTCATTGGGCTGGGCGGTTTTGTGGTCATCACTGCTGTGATGCTGATCCTGTTCTATCTGCTGTACATAGTTATCCCTTTGTTTTTACCTGCAAAAATAACACAGCACAGCCTCGGTGAGCGCCAGCAATGGCACGCTGTGCGCACCGCTTTTCTTGCCCTGGAAGAGCAGCAGCAGCTTGCGCTGAGGGTGAGTTTTGAGGGCGTGGCCGAATTCTTCAGACTCGATGAGCTGCACGTTCTTGAAACCATCAGACTTTCCGATGATGGTCTGCAAGTAGCGCTCGTCGTTGGAGAGCAGGGCAATGGCGGTCTGGTCGCGGTGGCATTTGAAAACGGCAAGGTCAGACTGTTCCGGCACAGCTACGAAACCGACTATTCCCTCGGTGTCGAGCAGCGTCGGGTTATTCCACTGCTTGATTTCCCCTATGGCGATGATCTGATCGACCTGATGCCGAACGGTGGTATCACCGGACTTGCCCTGTCTGACAGTGAATCCGGACTGGTGCTGGCGGCAGCCACCGCCGATGGCAGAGTGAGGATCAACTGGAGCGAGAAACAGGAAGACTTTCTCAGTGGTGAAATCAGCCTGCACAGTTCCATCAGAACGCTGGATGTGGATTTCAATATTACCGCCATTACCTTGAGCGAAAATCACCGTTGGTTATACCTTGGCGACGACACCGGGATAGTCCATTTCATAAAAATTGATGGAATGCAGGAAGCAGGAAGCGTACAGGTCTCTGCTGCAGGCATAAGCAGCATGCGTATGTTACTGGGTGGAATATCGGTACTCGCGGGTGATGCCGATGGGCGTATTACGCAGTTGTTTCCGGTCAGGGATGAGGATAACCAGTATAGACTTGAGGTTATTCGTCACTTTGAGGCGCAGCAATCCGCTATCACCCATATTATTTCCGAGCAGCGTCGCAAGGGTTTTATTTCAATAGACGCCAGTGGCAACCTGGCCATTTATCACAGCAC
>ENA-OSCG01000038-OSCG01000038.1-marine-sediment-metagenome-genome-assembly--contig:-NODE-38-length-24492-cov-8.177845_pt1 | contig 24492 bp, 20 predicted proteins | sample MGYA00237880_ERZ529332 | MGnify/ENA primary metagenome ERZ529332 (study PRJEB26373, sample SAMN05710708) | marine sediment metagenome | biome: marine; feature: ocean trench; material: sediment... | reverse complement strand
CCCGATTTCTCAATACCTGTACCGGATTTCTCAATACCTGTACCGGATTTCTCAATACCTGTACCGGATTTTTCAATACCGGTGCCACTTTTCTCAATCATCCAATGAGACATTTTCAAGCTCCTTCTTCATCTGAATCATGGCCGCCCCATTGGTACCAACCGATACCAACAGTAAGCTGACCTGGTTGTTGTTGCGCATCCTCAAAATTTTCGAGTAATGCTTCCCCTTCTTTAATTTGTTTTTGAAGTAATAACCGGGCTTCCTGTCTGAATTCCTTAAATCGAGCAGGAGACAACCTGTAAGTCCATCTTCCTTGTTGAGGAACCCGTGAATCAATATCTGAATTCATGTTATGGATGGCCGCGCTGAGCACCCTTGATGATTCAATAAATGCAATATCAGTCATATTCGCACGATCATTTGTTATTGGTGAGTAAAACAAAGAGAGCAATTCGACTTTTTCTGTACCATCAGAAATAATTTCAATATTCCCAGATGATAAAAGCCTGTCCAACACCGTTTTCACAGTTATATTCCTACCGATTGAACGAAGGACAAGGCCTTGAAAAGTGCGCCCACGCCCTTCAATAGGTAAAATTAGCGGTTGGTGTGATTCTTGATCTAAAAAAAATGGATCATTTGTCCACATATCAAGAAGTGCATTTTCGGCGCAAATATTTTTTGGTTCCATTGTTATGTCGTAATCTTTATTTATTATTGACGACACGACACGTGTATCTAAGCCTGTGATTAGCGCAAGTGCACTTTTTGTTGATTTTGCGCCAGTTCGCTTTATCTTGTTTTCAGCTTCTTGGACATAAAGGGTCTTCATGATTTCTATTAGGGCTGGAAACGAGATTGTTCCCACCATCAATCGGACAATCCTGCGCAACACTAGAACAACTGTATTGGTTAGTGATGTAGAATCATTTGAACTTGAAGTCATATTATATTGTGGACTGCTCGACATTAAGTCTTCCCAAAATTGTTTGGTACTTACTTACCGAATTCCTTTTCTTATCGGCAGGTACATCGTTTAGAGATGTATCTAATGAATAGGATAGTACTTTTTTCAATGACTTGCACGGTTCAATTAAAACACTTCCTATTAGATATCTCATCTAAATGATGCTATCCGCCGCCAACTGCGCGGGGTTCGTTAATGCGAACCGCCACACAGATATCAAAACAGGTGCTCGGCATCACCTGTTTGGTAAGAGACTGCCGGGCCTGACACGCTGTGCCCGGCAACTACTCCGCGTTGCTTGTGGCACGCGCATCCTGCTCCGCTGAGTCCATCCCTGGACTCGTATTTCCTGCAATCCATGCAGGCTTAGGGAAGAGCGGCGTTTGGCCGGATTTCCTGTTTTTTCGCGATACGCCCGATAGCGTTCGCCTTATCAAGAACAAAAAATCTGACTCAAATTGGACTGCTCCTCATCTACAATCGGTCAAACCCGACAGGCTCTTAGTCACTTGTCGAAGGTCGATCATGCATATCTCCAGCTTTTTGAAAGGATGTCATAACCAATGACCATCCAGTCCTGGAACTGCCGATAAGGCCTTCTGATCGCTAAACTAGCATTATTATACAAATAAGTCTATAGCCATTTAAGTATATAGCCAAAAAAGAATTTAGACATTTTTGTAAATAGACACTTGCGTATTTAGCCAAAGTTGGCTATAGTGTGTTTCATCAAGGAACGAAATAGACATGGAAGGTCAATTTTCGTTAGCAGAAGGAACTGCGAAAGCGAACGGAATTGCTGAACCTTGAGACGCACGGAAGCGATTAGCGGGTGGCGACACGTCCGCAGAGCGACTTGGGACGACACGGAAGATGTCCCGGTCGCTTTTTTTATGCCGGTGCTATATGTGGGCTAAAAATCTGCACGACCCGGAATGCGGGGGTAGGGGATCACGTCGCGGATATTCGACATTCCGGTGATATATGTAATCAGGCGTTCAAAACCCAGGCCGAAGCCCGCATGCGGTACGGTTCCATAGCGCCGGAGGTCAACATACCAACTGTAAGTTTCTGCATCCATGCCCTGTTCCGCCATTCGCTGTTGCAATATATCCAGGCGTTCCTCACGTTGGGCACCACCAATGATTTCGCCTATGCCGGGTGCCAGCACATCCAGGGCAGCGACAGTTTTCCCATCATCACTCAAGCGCATGTAAAACGCTTTTATCTCAGTGGGGTAATTTTTAACGATTACCGGGGCGTTGAAATGATTTTCGGTCAGGTAGCGTTCGTGTTCGGTTTGCAGATCCAGGCCCCATTCCGGTTTGAACTCGAATTTTTTTCCGCAATCCTTGAGGATTTCTATCGCTTCGGCGTAATCGAGACGGACAAAAGGAGCAGCAATTAGTCTCTCGAGTCTCTCAACGGCGGTGGGCTCAATTCTCTGTGCAAAGAAAGCCATGTCCGCAGGACATTCATCCAATACTGCTTTGAAAACATATTTCAGAAAATTTTCTGCCAGGTCGGCAAGATCATTCAGGTCGGCAAACGCAATTTCCGGTTCAATCATCCAGAACTCAGCCAGGTGGCGGCTGGTATTGGAATTCTCTGCACGAAAAGTAGGGCCAAATGTATATACATTCGAAAGTGCCAGGCAATAGCCTTCGACATTCAACTGTCCGGAAACGGTAAGGAAGGTCTCACGGCCAAAGAAGTCCTGGTTGAAATCCACGCTACCATTTTCGTTTCGTGGCAGATTGGCCAGGTCCAGCGTGCTTACCCGGAACATATTTCCGGCACCTTCAGCATCCGAGGCGGTAATAATTGGTGTGTTGATCCAATAGAACCCATGTTCGTGGAAATACCTGTGTATCGCCTGCGCAGCGACATGGCGAACGCGCGTAATCGCACCAAAGGTATTAGTACGGGGTCGTAAGTGAGCAACATCCCGCAAAAACTCAAAACTGTGGCGTTTGGGTTGGATCGGATAGGTATCTGGGTTATCTACCCAACCCAGAACTTCTATGTTGGAGGCCTGGATCTCAAATTTTTGACCGCGACCCTGTGATTCCACCAGTTCACCGGAGCAAATAACAGAACACCCACTGGTGAGTTTTTGTATTTCATCACTGTAATTGTCAAGTTCTGCAGACGCAACAATCTGGATGGGATCGAAACAGGATCCATCGTGGACAGAAACGAAAGAAAACCCGGCCCTGGAATCTCTACGCGTGCGCACCCAGCCCTGAACTTTTATACTGGTTCCACTGGGGATTTCTCCACTGAGTGCTTTTTTGATACTGACCGCTGACATAATGTTGTGGTTGATCTCTTGTGAAACGGCCCAAGATAATAAATCACCTGCGGCAATGCGCACAGTGTTTTAGGCTATCTGGGGGTAATTTCCCATGAATGGATTGGTGGTTTCCCAAGCAAAGGTAAGATGAGTATTCAATTAACAGACAATGCGGCACAACGAGTCAAATATTTTCTTGAAAAAGAAAACGGCCTGGCATTGCGCCTTGGTGTCAGGAAAACCGGTTGTTCCGGTTGGGCCTACGAAGTCAGTATCGCTGTTGAATTCGACCACGATGACCATGTTTTCGAAGATAAAGATGTAAAAATTGTTATTGATAATGACAGTTTACCGTATTTAAAGGGGTCTAAAATTGACTTCACTACAAGCGGCCTGAACAGAACGTTTCAGTTTGACAATCCCAATGCTACAGATGAATGTGGCTGCGGTGAAAGCTTTACGATTTCCTCGTGAGCCTTGCCAGCTGGATTCCCGCACTGATATAATCCGTCGGCTCTGTTATTGGCAGAGCGGTTTATCCTTGCCTCACGCACCCAATGGTTGGGTTATCGGAGGCTTTGACAGCCCTGTAAATAACTTTGCGGGACTGCAAAATCCACAGGGAGTTTACAATGCGTCATTATGAAATCTGTTTTCTGGTTCATCCGGACCAGAGCGAGCAGGTTCCGGCAATGCTGGAACGTTATCGCAAGCTTATCGAAGAGAAGAAGGGCACTATTCACCGCCTCGAAGACTGGGGTCGGCGTCAGCTTGCCTATCCTGTTGCCAAGTTGCACAAAGCCCATTATGTGCTGATGAATATCGAGTGCGACAGCGACACCCTGAACGAATTGGAAGGTGTGTTCCGGTTCAACGATGCAGTATTGCGGCACCTCACCATTCGCAGGCAGGCGGCCGTGACTGAGCAGTCAGAAATGCTTAAGGCCAAGGAGGAAAAGGACCGTTCCAGTCGTGACCATGGCGAGCGTCGCCGCCCATCTTCCGGGGCCAGGCCGGCTGCTGCCACTGCTAAAGAGACTGAAACGAAAGCCAAAGCAGATAGTGCAGTTCAAGATAAAGCAGCCGATTCGGCACCTGAAGAAAAAAAGGCTGCAGCGGTCGCTGAGCCTGCAGTAACGGAAGGAAAAGAAGCTACAGCGCCGGTTGAGCCAGCAGTAGCGGAAGGAAAAGAAGCTACAGCGCCGGTTGAGCCAGCAGTAGCGGAAGAGTCAAAAATCAAACCGGAAGCAGGAGAATAATCATGGCACGTGAATTTCGTCGTAGAAAGTTTTGCCGGTTTACGGCTGATGGAGTTACCGAGATCGATTACAAGGATCTCAATACCCTGAAACAGTATGTAGGTGAGTCCGGAAAAATTGTGCCCAGCCGCATTACCGGTACAAAAGCCAGGTATCAGCGACAGTTGGCGACTGCTATCAAGCGGGCGCGTTTCCTGGCTTTGCTGCCTTATACCGATAACCACTGAGCACCAGGGAGAACTATCATGGATCTTATCCTGCTTCAAAAAGTGCAGAACCTGGGTGACCTGGGGGACCGGGTGAAGGTAAAGGCCGGTTTTGGCCGGAATTACCTTGTGCCAACGGGCAAAGCTGTACCTGCGACCAAAGACAATCTCGCACAGTTCGAAGCCCGCAGGGCGGAATTGGAGTCAGCAGCCAAAGACAGGCTCGGCCAGGCAGAAGCCAGGCAGACCGGGCTCGCAGAATTGCTGGTTGAACTCACTGCAAACGCCAGTGAAGAAGGCAAGCTGTACGGTTCAATTGGCCCGCGTGAAATTGCAGCGGCGGTCTCAGACCTCGGTCACGAAATCAACAAGAGCGAAGTCATCATGGGCGAAGGCGCGATCAGAACGATTGGTGAATTCGAAGTCGTTGTGCAATTGCATGCCGACGTCGACACCATGGTCAAGGTCATCATAAGCCCGGAATAGTCATTTCTTGTTGCGGCAAGGTGCTGCAACATCTATGCTCTGAACTGCGAATCGACAGTGGTTGGTTCGCAGTTTTTTTTCGCTTTTATGTACGATGAAGCCTGCTCATGCCTGCACCCAATCTAGCGATCGTCAAGGATCCTAAAGTACCACCGCATTCACTGGAAGCCGAGCAGTCTGTGCTGGGCGGGTTGATGTTGAGTACTGTTGCATGGGACCAGATTGGCGATATCATTACGGAAGTGGATTTCTACCGTGAAGACCACCGGCTGATTTTCCAGGCCGTCAGCGATCTGAATGAATCCAGCCAGCCCTGCGATGCAGTCACGGTTACCGAGTGGTTTGAATCACACGGCAAAATCGACCAGGTCGATGGTGGCAACTATATCTCTCAGCTTGCCAACAATACGCCGAGTGCGGCCAATGTCGCTGCTTACGCGAATATTGTTCGTGAGAAAAGCATATTGCGCAGCTTGATTGATGCTGGTTCTGAAATCACTACCAGCGCTTTTTCCACCGATGGAAGAAAGAGCCAGACCTTGCTGGAAGAAGCCGAGCGCCTCGTGTTTGCTATTGCAGACAAGGGCAGCCGCCACGGATCAGGTTTCGTATCGGTTCAGGAAACGCTCAAAGAGGCGATGGAAAAAATTGAGGAGCTCAATGCATTTGAAGGCGATATTACCGGCATACCAACCGGATACAAGGATTTTGATCGTTTGACAGCAGGCTTGCAGCCTTCTGATCTTATTATCGTGGCCGGCCGGCCGGCCATGGGCAAAACCGCGTTCGCGATGAATATCGCCGAGCATGCCGCTATAAAACACGGCAAGTCAATCGCTGTGTTCAGTATGGAAATGTCGGCTTTGCAACTCGTTATGCGCCTGTTTTCTTCCGTGGGCCAAATCGAACAAACCCGTATCCGTACCGGTACGCTCGATGATCTGGATTGGCCAAAACTGACATCGGCCATGAACCTGCTGCATAAAAGTAAAATATTTATTGATGATACCCCGGCTTTGTCGCCGGCAGAGTTGCGTGCGCGGGCCCGCCGGTTAAAACGTGAACACGATATCGACATGATCATAGTGGATTATATCCAGCTGATGGCCGTACCGGATACGCGGGAAAATCGCGCCACTGAAATTGCGGAAATTTCCCGCTCGTTAAAAGCGATTGCCAAGGAGCTTAATGTGCCGGTCGTTGCATTGTCCCAGCTCAACCGGGCGCTGGAACAGCGCCCGAACAAGCGGCCGCTGATGGCTGATCTCAGGGAATCAGGTGCTATAGAGCAGGATGCAGACCTGATCGTATTCATATACAGGGATGAGATGTATAACAAGGATACCAATGAACCAGGCAAAGCTGAGATCATTATTTCCAAGCACCGAAATGGTGCAACAGGAACGATCAACCTGACATTCCAGGGCCCCTGGTTACGCTTTGTTAACTGGGCTCCCGAGAGTGCCTATCCATACGATGATCACTGAGTCAGCCCACAATGCTTTTATGCGGGTCAATCATTTTTCGTCTTCAGTCAGGTCATACTTGCGCAAATAGCCACGCAGTTGATGGTAAGTCATACCCAGGAACTCAGCCGTTTTCTTCTGGTTAAAGCGACATTGCTCCAGGGCACTTTTTATCCGGCGAACCTCTTCGTCCTGTATGCTTTGCTTCAGATCGTAAGGCTTGTCAGGCAGCGCCGCAGACGCAGGCTTTTGCTCTGTGGGCTTTGCGCCGGGCCGCCAGGGTGATTCGAAAGGATCGAAAACGATTTCAGAAACCGGCTGACCCTCATTCTGGCGACAGTAGACCGCCCGTTCCACCACATTTTTCAATTCACGGACATTGCCCGGCCATGTGTAGTCCAATAGTGCATCATGGGCGTGGCCGGTGAACCCGTTGAAAATGTCCATACCCAGTTCCCCCGTCATTTTTACAGCGAAATGCTCCGCCAATGTCATGATGTCGCTGGGGCGCTGTCGCAATGGGGGCAGGGTGATAACATCAAAGGCCAGTCGATCCAGCAGGTCGGCACGAAATTTACCCTGTTCTGCGAGTAGCGGCAGGTCATCGCTGGTGGCTCCAATGATGCGTACATCGGTGCGGATGGTTTCGTTGCCGCCGACACGCTCGAACTCACCATATTCTATCACCCGAAGGATTTTCTCCTGTACGCCAGACGAGGTATTGGAAAGCTCGTCCAGGAACAAACTGCCATGATTGGCCAGTTCAAACCTCCCGAGCCTGCGCTTGATCGCACCGGTAAATGATCCGGCTTCGTGCCCGAATAATTCTGTTTCCAGCAAGGATTCCACCAATGCGGCGCAATTCATCTTTATAAAGGGATAATCCCAGCGCCCGGAAAGAAAATGAATGCGAGCGGCAATTAACTCTTTGCCGGTGCCGCGTTCGCCAATAACCAACACAGGGCGGTTCAGTGGTGCAACCCGGGATACGTGCTCAAGCACTTCCAGGAACGCCGGAGATTCACCGATTAATTGTTGTTCCTGTAGTTTGCGCATGTGCCGATAACCCCAACCCGTTGTAGTTTTGACCGTCCTTAATTGTAAGCAATTTGCTTATTTTTGTCCTGGGCTGGAGGTCACGGGCGGGTTCTGCTAAAAGAGTGCTGCAAACAGGGAAAATCGAGTGGCGAAAACAAAAACATTATTTTATTGCACTGCCTGTGGAAGTGAACTGTTCAAATGGGCCGGGCAATGCCCGGACTGTAAAGCCTGGAATACGGTGGAGGAGTTTCGCCATGCGGTTGTTCCGGGGGGGATCCGCAAGCCAGGATATGCCGGCAACACCAATCAGCAGGTGACTGAGCTGGCGGAAGTTTCAGACCAGAAAGTCACAAGAATAAAGGTTGGTATTCACGAGTTGGATCGTGTTCTGGGTGGCGGCATCGTACCGGGGTCGGTCATCCTGATTGGCGGCGATCCGGGCATCGGCAAATCGACATTGTTGTTACAGGTCCTCGCCGGCCTGATGGGCAAGCTTAAGTGTTTGTATGTGAGTGGCGAGGAGTCCTTGCAACAAATCAACATGCGGGCAAAGCGGTTGGGCCTTGATGTGGGCGCTTTGCGTTGCCTGACTGAAACCAGCGTAGAACAGATCCTCGCGATTGCTGAAAAGGAAAAACCGGGCCTGGTGGTGATTGATTCCATTCAGACTCTGTACTCGGAGCAGGTGCAGTCCGCACCCGGTTCAGTGTCGCAAGTCAGGGAATCAGCAGCGGCGCTGGTGCGTTACGCCAAACAAAAGAATTGTGCCATGGTGCTGGTTGGTCATGTCACCAAGGATGGTTTGCTGGCCGGGCCGCGTATCCTGGAACACATGGTTGATGCCGTGTTGTATTTTCAGAGTGATGAAGGCAGTCGTTACCGGGTTATCCGGGCGTTCAAAAACCGCTTTGGTGCGGTTAACGAGTTGGGTGTGTTTGCCATGACTGGCCAAGGCCTCAAGGAGGTCAGCAATCCATCCGCTATTTTTCTGTCGGGCTATTCTGAAGCTGCCACGGGAAGTGTCGTGACCGTCATCAGGGAAGGCACCCGTCCGATGCTGCTCGAATTGCAGGCCCTGGTAGATGAAAGCCATCTTGCCAACCCGCGCAGGGTCACCATAGGCCTGGATCACAGTCGTTTGTCCATGTTGCTGGCTGTTCTGCACCGCCACGGTGGGGTCAGTCTTGGCGATCATGACGTATTTGCCAATGTTGTCGGTGGCATGCGGATCACAGAAACCGGCGCAGACTTGCCACTGATACTGGCAATTCTTTCCAGTTTCCGTGACCGTGTCCTGCCGGCGAAAACGGTGGTTTTTGGAGAGGTGGGTCTGTCCGGAGAAGTCCGTCCGGTCTACAACGGCGAAGAGCGTTTGAAAGAGGCTGCCGGGCTTGGTTTCAGCTGTGCGATCATTGCCAGAGCCAATCAGCCCAGGCAGCCAATTGAAGGCATGACCATCACGGCTGTCAATAATCTCGATGAGGCTATTACCGCGGCATTTTAACCCGCATATTGGGCCACTGGGCCCTGGTTACTGATACGAAATGCAGGGTTGGGTTCCAGCTCTCAACCGGGCGAAATCAGGGTGGGTTTGACCAGTATCTTGTGAATGACGTTATCCCGGATGTCCACGATGGTCATGGCGTGCCCACCAATCCTGATGCTGCATTTGCCTTCCGGGATGGCCTCCAATTCTTCGATCAGCAAGCCGCTAAGAGTATGGGCTTCGTCAAAAGGCAGGTTCCAGCCGAGGCGGCGGTTCACTGTGCGTACACTGGTGGAACCATCTACAAGGTAGTTGCCGTCATCCAGGCGGCGCATTGTGCGGGAACGCCCGCGGCCTTCCGGCGTGTATTCTCCAACGATTTCTTCCAGGATATCATCCAGCGTAACCAGGCCCTGGATATCACCGTATTCGTCAACGACCAGCGCCATGCGCTGTTCCCTACTCTGGAATTCCAGCAATTGCCGGGTCAGCGATGTGCCCTCCGGTACGAAATAGGGGCTGCGGACGGAGCGCTGCAGGTCTTCAAAGCACAATCCGCCCAGTGAAAGTTCGGAAATAATGCTGCGAATGTGAAGCAAGCCAACCACGTTATCAATATTCTCCCTGTATACGGGAAGACGTGTATACACTGTTTGCGTCAATTCATTCAGAATATTGGCCCAGTCATCATCGAGGTCAATGCCGATGATTTCACCGCGCGGCACCATCACGTCTTCGACCGAAGCGTGTTCCAGGTCCAGGATATTTACCAGCATGCGCTGGTGCTCGTTGGAAATTTGCCCGCCTTCCGTCACCAGCGTGCGCAGTTCCTCGCGGTTCAGGCGCTGGAGCGCTTCAACATCAGTTTCCACCCCAAATGGCTTGAGCAGAAAATTGGCAAAAGAGTTAACCAGCCAGACGACGGGATTCAGCACTTTCATCAATACAACTAATACATACGATGCGGGAAAAGCAATTCTCTCCGGGTGAAGAGCAGCGACTGTCTTGGGTGCAACCTCGGCAAATATCAGTATCAAGACCGTCATTACCACCGTTGATATCCAGATGCCGTTATCACCAAACAAACGCATGCCAATTATGGTAGCAATGGATGCTGCCAGGATGTTGACCATGTTATTGCCGAGCAATATCAGGCCGATCAGACGGGCTGGCCGGGTCAGCAGTTTTTGAGCCAGGCGTGCGCCCCGGTGTCCGCTGTTGGCCAGGTGTCTTAATCGATACCGGTTGATGGCCATCAGGCCGGTTTCCGAGCTTGAAAAAAAACCGGAAAGTATGATCAGGATGAACAGCGCTGCGTAAAGTGATCTTAGCGGGATATCGTCCAAGGTGGAATTATTGTCCTTTCATTAAAGTGAAGAAACCACTGATTTATTCATGCGCTCGTATCTTGCGTCCAGGATGTCCGGCTTCTGCGTTACGAATCTTGTCAATGGCCAATTATTACCTGCGATTCGCGCCGCGGATCCAGACATTCAGAATCGCGACCTGCTTCGCCCGGAATAAATCAGAGGTTCCTCAACCGTGCCAGCTACGTTGCAGGAAGACTTCCAGGATCAGCTTGCTGCCAAAATAGGATAACAACAATAGAACAACTCCTGCGAGTGTCATGCGCACGGCAACGCGTCCGCGCCAACCCAGCTTCCAGCGGCCCCACAACAACAGGGCAAACACCAGCCAGGCAAATATTGATAACAGGGTCTTGTGGGCCAGATGTTGTGCAAACAGATCATCGATAAAAATCAGACCGGTGATCAGGGAAATTGTCAAAATGGCAAAACCGGTCTTGATAAGGTGGAACAGCAATTCTTCCAGCGTGTCCAGTGCCGGCAGGGCTTGTACCAATTTGTTGTAACGATGTTGCCGCAACATAAAGTCAATCAGGGCCACAAACATAGCATAAACCCCGGCAATACTGAGTATGCCAAAGGCAATTACAGAGGTGATGATGTGTGCCGTTATGTCCATCGATCCCTGCGTGATTCCCAGGCTGGGAGCAGCCAGCGTAATTTCCGCGATCAGGATCAATACTGCCAGCGGCAGTACTACCAGGCTGGCATCAAACAGATTTCTGCGCATCGGTAAAGTCGCCAGCGGTATGGCAACGGTAACCAGTGCGCACAGGGACCAAACGTTCAGCAGACTGATTTGAGGCGATGCTGGTATCAGCCAATGTTGCGCCTGAGCCGAGGCGTGAAGTAACACGCCCGAAAAGGCGAACACTGCAGCGAAAGTGCGCTTTTGGCCGGAGCCCTGGGCCACTGCCACGTAAAGAAGAATCATGGCTGACACGTAGCAGGCTGCAGTGATCAATACAATCTTGTCATGCATGAAGATTTCTGTGCCGTGGGGACATGGTCAACCGCTATAATACCTGACTGCCGAATTGCGGAGTGAATAATGTTTGACCAGCTGACCCAACGTTTAAGCCAAAGCATGCAAAAACTGCGTGGCAAGGGGCGCTTGACCGAAGACAGCATCAAGGAGACCTTGCGCGAAGTCCGCATTGCACTGCTGGAGGCTGACGTCGCGTTGTCGGTGGTGCAGTCCTTTATCGGGCTGGTCAAACAGCGCGCATTGGGCAAGGAGGTCATCGGCAGCCTCAAGCCGGGCGAGGCGCTGGTCAAAATTGTCCATGATGAGCTGGTCCGGGTTATGGGTGAGGAATGCGAGGCCCTTGACCTCAAGGCAAGCCCACCCGTGGTCGTGTTGCTGGCTGGATTGCAGGGCTCAGGTAAAACCACGACGACGGCGAAACTGGCAAAATATCTTAAAGAGCAAGCGAAAAAGAAGGTCATGGTGGTCAGTTGTGACGTATACCGCCCCGCAGCTATCGAGCAGCTTCAGATCCTGGCCCAACAGGCAGAGGTGCTTTTTCACCCCTCTAGTGCGGCAGACAAGCCGGTTGATATTGCAAAAAGCGCAGTCGCAGCAGCGCAAAAACAGTTTGCCGATGTGCTGTTGGTAGATACCGCCGGTCGTTTGCACGTTGACGCGGATATGATGGATGAAATCCGCCAGTTGCAGCACACCCTCAAGCCGCATGAAACGCTGTTCGTGGTGGATAGCATGACCGGCCAGGATGCCGCCAATAGCGCGCGGGCATTCAATGAAGCGCTGGCATTGACCGGCGTGATTCTGACCAAGACTGATGGTGATGCCAGGGGCGGTGCCGCGTTGTCGGTCCGGCAGGTAACCGGCAAGCCGATCAAGTTCTTGGGCACCGGTGAGAAAATCGACGCACTGCAACCCTTCTACCCGGAGCGGATTGCCTCGCGAATTCTGGGTATGGGTGACGTATTGTCACTGGTTGAGGATGTGCAGCGCCATGTTGATCAGCAGCAGGCAGAAAAACTTGCGCGCAAAATCAAACGTGGCATGGGTTTTGACCTGGGTGATTACCGCAGCCAGTTGGAACAGATGCAAAACCTGGGTGGGATTGGCAACCTGGTCGATAAGCTGCCGGGTATGGGGGAGTTGCCGGAGCAGGTCAGGAATCGCGTAAATGATGAGCAGACGGGTCAAATGATCGCCATCATCAACTCCATGACAGCCCAGGAAAGGCGTTTCCCGGATGTGATTCGCGGCTCGCGTAAAAAGCGGATCGCGCTGGGGTCGGGTACCAGAATCCAGGATATCAACCGGATGCTCAAGCAATTCTCTCAAATACAGCGCATGATGAAGAAATTCGGCAAGGGCGGCATGCGGGGTATGATGCGAAAGATGGCAGGCTTAACCGGCCAATTACCGCCTGGCAGGTTTTCCTGAATTGAGTTTCCTTTTGCTCCAAATGCGGTTAAAATGTGCGGTTTCGTGGAGCCGGCTCAACACTCCCCAGGATTATGGGTAAGTTTGTGGCAGGTAACGGTTGGCGGATGTTTCAGGTTGGACTTGAGGTCCACTGCAATAACCGGGTGACTCAACAGGTTTTTTTAAAAGGTTTTAGAGCATGGTAAAGATTCGACTATCGCGCGGTGGCGCCAAAAAGAAGCCCTTCTATCACATTGTTGTAGCTGACAGCCGCAACAAGCGGGATGGGCGCCGTATTGAAAGAATCGGGTTTTTCAACCCGATGGCCAAAGGTCAGGAAGAGCGTCTTCGCTTAGACCTGGAGCGTGTTGACTACTGGACCGGTGTTGGCGCTCAGCTTACTGAGCGGGTGCAGCACCTGGTTTCGCAAGCGCGGGCCGCTACTACCTGAACAGAGAGCAGCTAGTGTTGAAATCCCGTGCGGCTGATGACGCATGGGGATAATGCCGAATGGGTTGGGGTCGAATGGGTTGGGTGATGAGCGAAAAACGGGTTGCGCTTGGGTTTATATCCACAGTTCATGGCATCAAGGGTTGGGTCAAGGTGCATTCCTGGACCCGGCCGATGGAAGCGATACTCGATTACCAGCCCTGGCTACTGGGAGAACAACAAAAGCCCGTAAACATTGTTGACGGGCGCAGGCAGGGTAAAGGCCTGGTGGCATTATTGCCGCAAATAGAAAACCGTGAACAGGCCCTGTCATTGGTGGGTCAGCAGATTTCTGTAAAACGTGATCAACTGCCGGCAACTGGCAAGGATGAATATTACTGGTCTGATCTGGAGGGGCTGGAAGTCCACACACTCAGCGGCGAAATACTGGGCCGGGTAGAACGGCTGATGGAAACAGGTGCCAATGATGTGCTGGTTATCCGTGGAGAGCGGGAGCATCTGGTACCGTTTGTCCTGGGACAGTATGTAATCCATATAGACCTGATTCGCGGACGGTTGGATGTAGACTGGGATCCGGACTTTTAGACCACCGGATCGATGGGTTGGTAACGGGCAAATAGCATGCGTATTGATGTGATAACGCTGTTTCCTGACGCCATGCTTGACCTGACCAGCCTGGGTGTAACTGGCCGGGCTGTCAAGGATGGCCTGGTGACGCTAAAAACCTGGAATCCGCGGGATTTCGCTAAAGACAGGCACCGGACGGTAGATGACCGCCCCTATGGCGGCGGGCCCGGTATGGTGATGAAGGTAGAACCGCTGGGTTCTGCCATCCGGGCGGCCCGTAAAGCCCATAGCGCGGACACACGGGATGAAAATACCTGTGTCAGCCTGATGAGTCCCCAGGGCCGCAAGCTGGACCAGGCCGGCATTGATGAACTGGCCGGCAGGCAGGGATTGATCCTTGTCTGTGGTCGTTATGAAGGCATCGATGAGCGGCTTGTTGAGTCAGACATTGATGAAGAATGGTCGATCGGTGATTATGTTTTAAGCGGTGGTGAACTGGCTGCTGCCGTCATCATCGATGCAGTCACCCGGCTACTGCCGGGAGTGCTTGGAGATGAGCGGTCGGCTGTAGAGGATTCTTTCGTGGATGGGGTTCTGGATTATCCACATTATACCCGCCCCGAGATGGCGGCAAACAAAGCGGTTCCGGAGGTGTTGCTTTCCGGTGACCACGAAGCGATACGCCGTTGGCGCAGGAAACAGGCGTTGGGACGTACCTGGCAACGGCGGCCAGACCTGCTCGAAGGCAGAGAGCTGGATAAAGAGGCGAAAGTTTTATTGCAGGAATTTCGCCGTGAATTGGATTTTTGATTAGAAAGGCCAAATACGGCTTTTACTGGAAGGACAGAACGATGAATATCATTGAGCAAATCAACGCAGAGCAGATGACCCGTGAGTTACCGAAATTCAGTCCCGGTGATACCATCATCGTCAACGTTAAAGTGAAGGAAGGCAACCGCGAGCGTTTGCAGGCATTTGAGGGCGTGGTAATTGCCATCAAGAACCGCGGCCTGAACTCCGCTTTTACCGTGCGAAAAATTTCTCACGGCGTCGGAGTTGAACGTGTTTTTCAGACCCACAGCCCATTGATCGACTCGGTCAAAGTCAAGCGCCGGGGGGCCGTGCGCCGCGCCAAGCTGTATTACCTGCGCGCACTGGAAGGCAAGGCTGCCCGCATCAAGGAAAAACTGGGTTAACCAAGCTGTTAAAAATACATGAGAAAGCCCGCAACGCGGGCTTTTTTTTACTTGAAAGATGCAATGTTGACCCAACTTTGGGCAGTAGCATTAAAATTTGTGAGTAACACGATGACAAAGAAAGCACAGACAAGTAAAACAAAAACCAGCAAAGCCCCGGCCGTCAAGACCAAAAAGGCCGTCAAGACCAAAAAGACCATTAAGACCAAAAAGACCGGCCGGACTGTAAAGGCTGAAAAAATCGTGAAGGCTGAAAAGCATGAATTCCAGGCTGAGGCACGCGAAGTACTCAACCTGATGATCCATTCCCTGTATTCCAACCGTGAAATCTTTTTGCGTGAACTGGTATCCAATGCCTCAGACGCTTGTGACAGGCTTCGTTTTGAAGCTTTACAGGATGCCTCATTGATGGGTGGGGACTCAGAACTGAAGATTGAAATCGAGATCGATGAAGATGCCGGCAATATCGTCATACGTGATAACGGCATTGGGATGTCACGGCAAGATGTGATTGAAAACATTGGCACCATTGCCCGATCCGGTACTAAAAAGTTTCTTGAAAACGCAGCCGGCAATAAAGATTTTGATGCCAGTCTGATTGGACAGTTCGGGGTCGGTTTCTACTCGTCATTTATCGTCGCGGATAAAGTCACGCTGCTAACACGGCCGGCAGGCAGCGAAGTATCCGCTGGCGTGCGCTGGGAATCCGACGGCGGCGGAGAATATACGCTGGCACGCGAAGATATGCCTGCGCACGGCACCGAGGTCATCCTGCATTTGCGTGAAGATGCCAAAGAATTCCTGGCTTCATGGTCGGTACGTTCCCTGATCCAGAAATACTCGGACCATATTGGTTTCCCGATCTACATGAAGAACCAGTCGGTTGCCGCTGAAGACGATGCTGAAGATGCAGAAAAAAAATCGGAGTGGGAAGCCGTTAACCAGTCATCTGCCTTGTGGACGCTACAAAAATCAGCGATCAGTTCCGATGAATACCAGTCATTCTACAAACACGTAAGCCATGATTTTGAAGATGCCCTGAGCTGGACCCACAACCACGTTGAAGGTGCCCACAACAACTACACATCGCTGTTGTATATCCCCTCCAAAGCGCCTTTGGACATGATGATGCAGCGTGATGAGCGTCATGGCCTGCGCTTGTACGTCAAACGGGTTTTCATCATGGATGCAGCAGAGCAACTGCTGCCGCACTACCTGCGTTTCATCCGCGGGGTGGTGGATTCCGATGATCTGCCGCTCAACGTTTCGCGGGAACTGCTGCAGAAGAACGAACTGGTTGGAAAAATCCGTTCGGCGGTGATTCGGCGCAGCCTGGATTTGTTGAAGCGACTGGCGGAGAAAGAGTCGGAAAAATACAACACGTTCTGGGATCAGTTCGGCAATGTCTTCAAGGAAGGCCTGGTCGAAGATATGGGCAACCGTGAACGGATTGCCAAGTTATTGCGCTTTTCCTCGACCGGTGATGCAGCTGCTGAGCAGCGTGTCAGCCTGGCAGACTATGTTTCCCGTATGCCCGAAGATCAGGACGTGATCTGGTATGTGACGGCAGAAAACCGCAAGGCTGCTGCAAACTCCCCACACCTGGAAATCTTCCGCAAGAAAGGTATCGAAGTGCTGTTGATGTCAGATCGCATTGATGAATGGGCGATGGGCTATTTCACTGAGTTTGACGGCAAAAAACTCCGTTCCATCGCCAAGGGAGATGTTGACCTCGGGGGCAGTGATGACCAGCAGGATGAAGGGGAGAAAAAGGATGCCGCTAAGAATCCGGTGTTGGAACGCTTGCAAGGAGCCCTGGCAGATGACGTTGAAGAGGTTCGTGCCAGCCAGCGCCTGACTGAATCGGCTTCCTGCCTGGTGTTGAGTGAGCAGGAACTCGCGTTACACATGCAGCGCATGCTGGAACAAGCCGGGCAGGCCATGCCGGACAGCAAGCCGATACTGGAGATCAACCTGGATCACCCGTTGGTTAAACAGTTATCAGAGGTTGAGTCTGATGAAGATTTCAGTGATTGGGCATCCTTGCTGTTTGAGCAGGCTGTACTTGCAGAGGGTGGCCAGTTGGAAGATCCCGCTGGTTTTGTCCAGCGTATAAATCGCCTGATGCTGCAAGCGGCTTGACCGCCCTTTAAAAGTAATTGTTATCGCTGCGCCGTGGCGGCTGGTTCGTTTCAAGCAGGATTCTGATTAGCCCGCATTTTCTTCACTGTCCTGATACCAAACAGAAACGAGCAGCTTGGTGGATGCGAAGCTGCCGCCGGTCGCAGACTGTTTGATCTTGACCACCTCTATATTCGGCTTTGTCATCAGCCATGTATTGATCTCTCTCTCAATGGCATCAAAAAATAATTCTTTCCCCGAAACGGATGTTTTTAGTGGATTTACAGACCCAAAGAATTTGACTTTTAATCTCATAATTGTAGTTATCCTGATAATCTCGATAATTATAAGCAACTGGCGGCAACAAGGGGCACCTTAAAGTGCCCCTCGTCCAAACAGGTCACATTTGAAGGCAATACATATCAACCGCAGTTATAGCTGCTCCAACAGCTGAGACCGCAGCGGCTATTGCCATCGCCGCCATACCAGCGGTTGCATAGGTGACAGCAATGGCGGCCGCCAGGGCAGCATTCGCCGCCGCCAGGGCTATCAAGGCCCCACCGCAACCCCATCCTCCCTCAGCATATTGTTTTCCTCCCTTCGCATAGGGTTCCTGCGGTGGTGTTAGCGATAGCAAATTACTTTCCGCCAGAGACTCTGCCATAAACATGTTAAACCCCAGCATATCTGACCCTTGAAGAACCTCATGCAGCATCAATGTAAAATATTCGTTAGCAGAATTTGGCATGGCGCTTTCTGCCAGGATAACCTGGGAGAAATCACTGGCTGTTATTATGCTAACCATGTCGTTTTCTACCAGGATTTGGCCTGACGGCAGATTGAAGGTCAGTGAATAGGTTTCACCGCTTGCCACCAATGTTGCCGAAAGTACTTCATCTGCAACGCTTGATTTGAAGTTGAAATGCGTCCGTGTAGATCCATTTCTGTGCATCTCAATCACACTTATTTCACCAAATTCATCTGCCCTGGACAAAACCAATCTGGCATTTGAACCATCCAGGTAACCCTGTCCATCGATATCAATGGGGCTGCTTGAGGGTTCTTGATCGAAACTGCTGTCGATCAGCCCCCAGCTATCCATGCCATAAAGTGACCCGCCGGCCCCGGCAGACTGTGCAACGCTGAGAAGCAACGTTAAAGTAGTCGCAACGATGACTTTTATTCTTCCTGACTTCATATTTCTGATATTCATTAAATTATCCCCTTTGTATTCAAATAAAATGTTGTTTTCAAATAAAATTTTCTGCATGTGACAGGGATGTCCTTCCGGTCACATATTTACCTGGCGCACCCGCGCCTTACTGTCCTAAATTATTGGCTGCATAGAAATTCCCCCTGCTATCTTTGGTTTAATGAACCTCTGATGAGATGACCTGCTACCCACGACGCACCATGGTGAGAAGTGGTGGTGGGATGAAGTGTCATCCCGTGAGGTCTGGTGATTTCTCGGTTGAGGCATACAGACAGCTTATGCCGGCCCTGGCGAATTCAACAGAGCATTTCGCTTCAGGGTTTGTAGGTGAATTGATGAATTTGGTGTGTCTTTTCTGCGCTTTTAGTTACCCAGCAGGGCCTTGAGTTTGTATACAAGATCCAACGCCGCCCGCGGTGTCAGTTCATCCGGATCAACCTCATCCAGCTTATCCAGCACCGGGTTGACCGGCTCAAGCTCCGGCTCCGGTTCTGCATAGGTCGTGAACAAACCCAGTTGCGGGTTTTCGTCATTGCCTTGCTCCAGTTTTGACAGTTGGTGCCGGGCCTGGCGAAGTACATTCCTGGGGATGCCGGCCAGTGCGGCTACCTGCAGCCCATAACTCTGGCTGGCCGGGCCTTCCTCTACAGAATGCAGAAAAATGATGCGGTCACCATGCTCTACCGCTTTGAGGTGTACATTGCTCACCCCTTCAAGTTGCTCCGGCAGGTGGGTCAATTCAAAATAATGGGTGGCAAACAATGTGTATGCTTTGACCTGGCGGACGAGGTATTCAGCCACGGCCCATGCCAGGGCCAGACCATCATAGGTGCTGGTTCCGCGCCCGATTTCATCCATCAGGACCAACGAGTGCTGGCTGGCGTTGTGGAGGATATTGGCTGTTTCGGTCATCTCCACCATAAAGGTGGAGCGCCCCCGGCTCAGGTCATCGCCGGCGCCGATGCGGGTGAATATCCTGTCCAGCGGGCCGATGACTGCTTTCGTAGCGGGTACCCAGCTGCCTGAGTAGGCCAGCAAACAAATCAGAGCGGTCTGGCGCATATAGGTGGACTTGCCACCCATGTTCGGGCCGGTAATGATCAACATACGGCGCTGTGGGTGCAGGTGGGTATCGTTGGGGGTAAAGGGTGCGGATTGCACTTGCTCGATCACCGGGTGACGGCCAGCCTGTATTTCGATCCCGGCTTGTTCGCTCAGCTCCGGGCAGCAGAAGTCCAGGGCGATGGCCCGCTCGGCAAATGCGCACAGTACATCCAGCCGGGCAATGGCATTCGCCATCGCCTGCAGCGGCAACAACTCCGCCTGCAGCATCTGTACCAGTTGCTCATAACAATGCAACTCCCTGGCCTGGGCGCGCTCGCGGCTTGACAACACCTGGTCTTCAAAGGTTTTCAGTTCCTCGGTGATATACCGTTCTGCCGCCTTCAGTGTTTGGCGGCGTTTGTAATGCAATGGCACCTTGTCGGTGTGTGCATGGGTGATTTCAATGTAATAACCATGCACGCGGTTGTAGCCGACCTTGAGTCCGGCAATGCCGGATTCCTGCCGCTGACGCTGTTCATACTCCAGCAGAAAATCGTTGGCATTTGCTGACAGGGCGAGCAGTTCATCCAGCTCAGCGTCGTAACCTTTTGCAATGACCCCACCGTTGCGAATCAGCGCAGGAGGTTCGTCGACCAGGGCAGCGCGCAGCAGCTTAAGAACCTGTGGCAGGCATTCAATTTCCCCACCGCATAACTGCAGCGATTCACGGTTTGACGATTCCAGGCAGGATTTAATCTCGGGCAAAACCGCCAGCGCCTGTCTCAGGGTGGTCAGGTCGCGGGGCCGGGATGACCCCAACGCCACGCGCGCCAGAATGCGTTCGATATCACCCACAGAACGGAAAAGCTTGCGCAAATCATCGTGTAATCGGGTAGCAAGCAAAGCACCGATGCTTCGGTGGCGCCTTTGCAACCGTTGCCGGTCCCGTATCGGCTCCGCAATCCAGCGCCGCAGCAGGCGCCCACCCATGGGTGTGACGGTCGAGTCCATGATACCTGCCAGCGTGTGCTCGCTGCGTCCGTCGGGATGCTGTAAAAGTTCCAGGTTGCGGCGCGTGACAGCATCGAGGTGCAGGTGGGTTTGCGGACTTTCCATCCGTATCGAGCGCAAATGGTGCAGGGTGGTGCGCTGGGTTTCCTGCGCATATTGGAGCAGGGCTCCAGCGGCTGATATGGCTGCCGGTTCGTCTTCAAGATCAAAGCTGCGCAGATCCCCGGTGCCAAATTGTTCGGTCAACCGCTGGTAACAGCTGTTGCATTCAAAATGCCAGGGTGCACGTTTCCTCAATCCCCGTTGTCCGGCTAAGGACTCTGCCCAGTCTGCCTCTTCGGAGATTAATAGCTCAGTGGGCAGCAACCGTTCCAACTGGGTTTCCAGGTCGGCCCGGGTGGCCAGCAGACGGGTAATGAAGCGGCCTGAAGACAGGTCCATCCATGCCAGCGCCCAGGATTTTCCGACCTGCGCGGCTGCGGCCAGCAGGTTGTCCTGCTGGCCGGATAACAGCGCCTCATCGGTAACGGTGCCGGGCGTCACGATGCGGACTACTTTGCGCTCTACCAGCCCTTTACCCGCAACGGCTTCGCCCACCTGCTCGCAAATGGCAACCGATTCCCCTTTGCGCAGCAGCTTCACAAGATAACCGTCGAGTGCATGATAGGGAATGCCGGCCATCGGTATGGGAGCGCCGGCCGATTCACCGCGGCTGGTCAGGGTAATGTCCATCAACCGGGCCGCACGCCGGGCATCGTCGTAAAAAACCTCGTAAAAATCCCCCATTCTGAACAACAGCAGGGTATCCGGATAATCGGCCTTGATGCGCAGATACTGTTGCATCAGCGGTGTATGGGAAACTTGTTTGGAAACGGCTGGAGAAGACATCACGGAAAGTGTAACGTAGGAAGCGCTGGGTGACTATATCGTGCCTGTAAAACTTACGGATATTAGGAGCCTGTCGGATTTAATATGATCTGCTGTGGAAAAGCTGAGTTAGACCAGATTTCCTGCTCTTTTGCGGTGAATAGCGGGCGCTATTCGCCTTAAAAGACCAAAAAATCTGACTCAAATCTACGCTGACGCCCCTGTAGACGCGGGACGGCTTAGCAGATAATCCAGCCACAGTGCAGACAGCTTCTCCTGCACCGAGTTCTGAGCCAGCCGCGCGTTGAGGTGATCGAAATCCACTGCGTCCAGATCCTGATCCTGATTGTTGCAGGAATAAACGAAATACTCCTCGCCACTGTCCGGGTCGACGTGGCGGCACAGACATTGCGCGCAGACCCCTTTCATCATGCACTGCATCGGTGAATTGATCGAGGCGATCGCGGTGCTGTCCGGGTTCAGATAGGGTTGCAGCACGCCGTGGCGCGCTTCCTTGACAGCGGCCATCATCCGGTCGGAGCCGATCACGATCATGTGATTCGCCTGATCCAGCGGTATCGCAGTCTTACCGAGATCGCCGGCGCCGTAGGCAATCATCGCCTCGATGATATTGCCGACGTAGCTCTTGTCCTGTGCTCTTGTCGTCGGTATGGCTTCGACCCCGGGCTGGTCGTCTACCGACCAGACGATGACGTCGGACGCCGCCTCAATCTCCTTGACCTTGAACAGGTCCCCCGGACTTTTGTAGCCGGCAAAATAGAGTACCCGGCTGCCGGCCGCTCTCAGCGCCTTGCCGATCGAGAACTGCACTGCGTTGCCCAGCCCACCGCTGACCAGCACCACCGTTCGTCCCTTGTAGATTTCCGTTGCGGTGCCGGTGACCCCCATCACGACCAGTATGTCTCCGGGTTTCCAGGTTGCACACAGGCGCGATGAGGAGCCCATCTCCAGCGTGATCAGCGATATCAGACCCTGGTCCTTGTCGACCCAGGCGCCAGTCAGCGCGATGCCTTCGGAGGCGAGCAGCGTACCCTCGATGTTTTTTGCAAACCATTCGAGGTTTTGCACCCGATAGAACTGACCCGGTTCAAACTTGCTGGCGGCCAGCGGAGCACGCACGATGACTTCGATGATCGTCGGTGTAAGCCGGTTGATCTTGACGACGCGCGCGACTAACTGGTCCTCCAGCGTATCGAAAAGCCTGGTAAGTTGCCGCAGCCGGTCCTGCTGTGCAGCGGGATCTGCTGCTGCAATTTCTTTCTCGAACAATTTTACGATGTAGGGATAGCCATCCTTTGCGCTCGCCATCGCCTTGACCACGTTGCCGGCATACACCGGGTGGTTGTCCCCGTAGAACGAGATTGACTTGCCATTTTTGCAATAAGACGTAAACGGCGCTGGTTTGCCGATTTTCGGTATCCATTCGTCATCCATCGGCACCATTTCCGTCGGGTCATTTTCGCCTGCCGGTTCGAAGCGCCGGAAGAACTTGCCGTCCATCTCAAAGGTGCCGGCGTGTTCCTGTTCGTAGATCGTGTTTGGCGAGGTGCCGGCGGCGATAAACAGGCTGCGCAAGCCCACCTCGAACTCATCGCCCCGGGAGACCCACTTACCATCCACCTCGGTGAGATGGTCAAAGCGAACCGCTTCAAGTGCTCCGTTTTTATCCCGGATGGCTTCGAGCGGGTTCATGCCTTCGGCGAGTTGAATGCTCTCGTCCAGCGCCTCGGTGATCTCCTCGCAATTCTGCCGATATGCGGGTGAGTCCTTGATACCCTTGCGGTAGAACAGGGTCACGCCGCCCCAGGCATCGACCAATGGTGCGAAGTTCGGTTCCTCGCCGGCCATCCTCGCGCGCTCGCGCTCGGCCTGGATCGCGTGGCCGTGCTCAAGGAATTCCTGCAACACTTCCTTTTCCTCATCGTTGAAGGCCTGGAGAATCTTGCTATCGCCATGCAAGGCGATCAGCTTCTCGTAGCGATGCAGGATCTTCTCGACCTGCCGTGGGTAATAGGCGAGAACTTCGGTCGCGGTGTCAATCGCAGTGAGGCCCCCGCCGATCACGCCTGCCGGCAGGCGGACCTGCAGGTTGGCGAGCGATGACTCTTTCGCGGCACCGGTCAATTGCAGGCTCATCAGAAAGTCCGATGCCTTGCGGATGCCGCGTATCAGGTTGTTTTTAAGGTCGATGATGGTCGGCTTGCCGGCGCCGGTCGCCAGCGCGATGTGGTCGAAGCCCTGATCCCAGGCATCTTCAATGGTGAGCGTGCCGCCAAAGCGAATGCCGCCATACACGCGGAATGTATTGCGCCTGGCCAGCGTGAGATGAATCACGCGCAGGAAGTTCTTGTCCCAGCGCACCGTGATTCCGTATTCGGCCACCCCCCCGAAGCCTGCGAGCAGGCGATTGTCGAGATCCTCGTAGAAGCTGTCGAACGAGCGTATCGGTACGGGCAGGGTCCGCAGATCTCCGCTCAGGCGCTTGGGCACGCGTTCGATCTTGAGCGCGTCTATGCCCACCACCGCGAAACCCTCGTTGAGGAGATAGTGTGACAGCGTGTAACCGGCCGGCCCCATGCCGACAACCAGAATCTTCTTGCCATTGTAGGGCAGTGCATGCGGTCGTTTGACATTGAGCGGGTTCCAACGCGTGAGCAGATTGTAGATCTCAAAGCCCCAGGGCATGAACAACACGTCGGTGAACACATTGGTTTCAATCTGCGGGATATCGACCGGCTTGGTCTTCTGGTAGATGCAGGCCTTCATGCAGTCGTTGCAGATTCGGTGCCCGGTGCCCGGACACATCGGGTTATCGATGATGATCATGGCGAGCGCAGCGATATTATTACCCTGGCGTTTCAGGTACAGCATTTCCGAGACTTTTTCGCCGAGCGGGCAACCGATGGTAGTCACGCCCTGCCGATTGACTGCGAAACCACCACCCTTTTTCCTGCGCATGCCCTTGGCGCAGGAATCTGCATCCCGGTCGTGGCAGTAGATGCAGTGGTCGACTTCGTAGAGTAC
>ENA-OSCG01000037-OSCG01000037.1-marine-sediment-metagenome-genome-assembly--contig:-NODE-37-length-24705-cov-7.958418_pt1 | contig 24705 bp, 21 predicted proteins | sample MGYA00237880_ERZ529332 | MGnify/ENA primary metagenome ERZ529332 (study PRJEB26373, sample SAMN05710708) | marine sediment metagenome | biome: marine; feature: ocean trench; material: sediment... | reverse complement strand
CAACAGTGCTGCGAGCAAGCCCATTACCAGGTAAACACCACCACCTCCCATGTCACCAACCAGGTTCAAAGGATAGACAGGGTCTCCTCCTTTCTCACCGATACTTGCATAAACCCCGGCCAGAGCAATGTAGTTAGGATCATGCCCAACGGTATCAGCCAGCGGCCCGCTTTGTCCCCAACCGGTCATGCGGCCATAAACAAGTTTTGCGTTCCGGGCCATACATTCATCCGGACCCAGGCCCAAACGCTCCATAACACCGGGGCGAAAGCCTTCAAAAATGGCATCGGCATCGGCACACAAATCCAATACCAACCCGGCACCTTGCGGGCTCTTCAGGTCCACTTCGATGATCGGCCGGCTACGGTTCATAAGGTCAAACCTGGCAGCAAGGCCCAAACCAATACCCGCATCGCCTGGCCGGGCCACGCGCACCAGGCTGGCGCCCATATCAGCCATCAGCATCCCTGCAAACTGACCAGGGCCAATCCCTGCGATCTCAATGATTTTGAAGTCTTTTAATGGTCCCATTGACTGATTTATTCGTTTTGTTCCTGAGGAGTCTAACCCGAACATTCCATGATACCAAACGGGGTCAGAGTAAAGTGCCAGAATGGGCTTGAGTTTTGTAATACGCATTCGCCTGCCTGTTTATTCTGGCACTTTACTCTGACCCCTTCTAGAATCAGGCGTATGAAACCATTGAGATCCGACACCACCACCAAAGGCCGCCTGGCTGCCGCTTCCCGATCACTGTGGCGCGCCACCGGTATGCGCAGTGGTGATTTTGGCAAGCCCATCATAGCCATCGCCAATTCCTATACCCAGTTCGTACCTGGCCATATACACCTGCAGGGTGTCAGCAGCCTGGTTGCCAGTGAAATCGCCGCAGCCGGCGGCGTCGCAAAAGAATTCAACACCATTGCAGTGGACGACGGTATTGCCATGGGCCACGACGGCATGCTGTATTCACTGCCCAGCCGCGACCTGATTGCCGACAGTGTGGAGTACATGGTCAACGCACATTGCGCAGATGCACTGGTGTGCATATCCAATTGCGACAAGATCACACCCGGTATGCTGATGGCTGCCCTGCGGCTCAATATTCCTGCCGTATTCGTCTCCGGCGGGCCGATGGAGGCCGGCCGCTTACAAAATGACGCCGGCGAGGTTCAACGCGTAGACCTGGTGGATGCGTTTGCCAGCGCCGCCAGCCCCGATGCGTTTCCGGACAACAGTGTTGAGGATGTGGAAGAAAGTGCCTGCCCGACTTGCGGCAGTTGTTCCGGTATGTTTACTGCCAACTCCATGAACTGCCTGACCGAAGCCCTCGGGTTATCATTACCAGGCAACGGATCCCTGCTGGCTACCCACCGCGACCGCGCAGAATTATTTCTTGAAGCAGGCCGCGTCATCGTAAGTTTGGCAAAACGCTATTACCAGCACGATGATGATTCGGTATTGCCAAGATCCATCGCAAACTTCGATGCCTTCAGCAATGCCATGGCTGTCGATATCGCGATGGGAGGATCAACCAACACCATTTTACATCTGCTGGCAGCCGCCCAGGAGGCCAGGGTGGATTTCAATCTGTCACATATTGATGCGATGTCAAGGCGAATCCCCCATTTGTGCAAGGTTTCACCCGCCAGCCACGATTATTTTATGGAAGACGTGCATCGGGCAGGTGGCATGATGTCGATCATGGGTGAGCTCGACAAGGCCGGCCTGCTTAATCGCGATGTGTCTATGGTGCATAGTGCCAGCCTTGGAGAGGCACTGGAGAAGTGGGATATCAGCAGGAGCGATGCAGAAGATGCCACGCGGCTTTACTCCGCAGCCCCGGGTGGTGTTCGCACCACCAAAGCCTTCAGCCAGGATAAGCGCTGGACGCTGGATCTGGATCGTAGCAACGGCTGTATCCGCGATATCGACCATGCTTACAGCTCTGATGGCGGTCTTGCTGTTCTGTACGGCAACCTCGCCGAGAAAGGCTGTATCGTTAAAACCGCAGCGGTAACAAAAAATATGTACCGCTTCAGTGGCCAGGTGCGGCTGTTCGAAGAGATGGAAGTTGCCCAGGAAACCATACTTGCAGGTGGGATCAAGCCGGGCGATATTGTGCTTATCCGCTATGAAGGCCCGCAGGGTGGCCCGGGGATGCAGGAAATGCTGTGGCCCACCGTCGCATTGAAATCCATGGGGCTTGGAGAGTCCTGCGCGCTGATCACAGACGGCCGTTTTTCCGGTGCAACCGGCGGGCTTTCAATCGGTCATGTTTCACCCGAAGCAGCCAGCGGGGGCTTGATCGCACTGGCACAGGAGGGTGACACCATCTCGATTGATATACCGGGCCGGAGCATTGAATTGCAAGTTGACCCGGTCGAACTTGCCGCACGGCGAACAGCGCTGGAAGCCAATGACCCCGACCACGCCTACCGGCCGGCAGCACCACGCCGCCGACGGGTAAGCAAAGCCTTGCGTGCCTATGCTGTATTTGCCAGCAGCGCGGACAAGGGCGGTGTGCGGGACCTGAGCAAAGTAGAGGGCGCATAAACGTGCGGTGCGATTGGTGAAATATGCAGGCTAAGGGATAAACACCGATGCGCAAGCTCGACAAAGCCATCAACATTGAGGACCTGCGGAAAATGGCCCGCAAAAAGCTGCCGGCACCTTTGTTCAACTACATTGCAGGCGGTTCCGACGATGAATCCAACGTAGACGGCAATACGGATGCGTTTGACAGCGTCAAACTGGTGCCGGAATACCTGGTAGATGTTGCCAATATTGATCTTTCCGTTAAGGTTCTCGGCCGCGAGATCTCAATGCCGCTGTTGCTGGCTCCAACTGGAATGTCGCGTTTGTTTCATCACGATGGCGAAACAGCGGTCTGTAAAGCGGCGGCGGCGGCGGGCACCTACTACGCCCTGTCCACGGTCGGCTCCACCACCATTGAAGATGTAGCTGCCGCTTCGGACGGGCCGAAGTGCTTTCAGATTTACGTGATGAAGGATCGCAGCCTGACGCGTGAATTCATTCAGCGTTGTAAAGATGTGAATTTCGACTCCCTGATACTGACTGTGGACATACCTGTGGCCGGTTACAGGGAACGCGAATTACGCTACGGTTTTACCATGCCACCAAAACTCAATCTTGCAGGTCTGGTCGGTTTTGCCGCAAAGCCCGCCTGGGTCTACCATACACTGACACACGCACCGGCCAGGCTGGCCAACGTGGCCCACAAGATTCCGCAAGGTAGTTCGCAAAGCACTTCGTTGATGAAATACATCGCAAGCCAGTTCGATCCCTCGGTAAGCTGGGATGACATGGCATGGATGATCTCCGAATGGGGCGGGCCATTTGCAATCAAGGGCATACTGTCAGCCGCCGATGCCCGTAAAGCGGTCGATATTGGTGTCTCGGCCATCATGGTCTCAAACCATGGCGGGCGTCAGCTCGACGGTGCCTTGTCCGCTTTTGAGGCGCTCGGCCCGATAGTCGATGCGGTGGGTGGTCAATGCGAAATTATCTGTGATGGTGGTATTCGTCGCGGCACGCATGTTTTGAAAGCGCTGGCCCGTGGTGCAACAGCCTGTTCGATCGGCCGACCTTATTTATTTGGCCTGGCGGCAGCCGGCCAGGCGGGTGTCGCGAAGGCGCTGGCGTTGCTTCGTGCTGAAATTGAAAGGGATATGGCCTTGCTCGGCTGCCGGACTATCGGCGAGATCAGCGGCAAACACATAAGCTGAATCGCGAGCATAAAGCCCATCCATATACCCTTGTTGGGCCACTCGAGGCTCCTACGGCTTCAATCCGGCTCTTACCTCAAGCAGTTTTGCTTTAACCACGGATGTATTGACACTGCCCATGCGCACCAGAATCTTCTGCCCCGCTGTCATTGATTCAAGTTCCGGATCTGCAAACAGATAAACAGCTTCCGGCCTGGTCAGGTAAACAGGACCCGGCACAGCGGGGGTTTCCAGCAAGTGGTCGATCACTTCAATCAGGCGTTTATTAAACGAGCCCTCACCGCCATTTTCCTCCCAGGCTTGTTGAAACAGCGGGTAATAGCGCTGATAAAATGCCATCAATGCTTCGCTATCTGCATTCTGCAACAGTGCAACATAGCCATCATAACGGGCGAAGTTCTGTACACTCATGACCACACTGTCAGCTTCAGTAACGGCAATAAACTTTTCATCAACTGGTTTGAGCGGATTGATCTGTGCCGGCACCTGACGACTGGTCAGGCTGTCGATCAAGGCAACGAAACGGCTGATGACCTGGTTTCTGACCAGGTACCGCGCCAGCGGATCAGCACCAACGGCTTCTGCCAGCGCCCGGGTGACCTCGGCATCACTTTCGTTTAGTAACGGCAACGGATCCGGGATAGTCACAGATTCAGGCGCAGGATACCCCGTGTTGTCTTCAGCAGGTTCAGGCTGATGTTCTGCAACCGGCATGGCCGGAGGCAGCTGCGGGGGTGGCAATTCGTGAATCCTGTCCGGCTGCTTGATGAAAGAGTACCAGGCCGCCGCCGCAAACAGGGTGATGAGCAATAAAAATGGTACTGTTTTTTTCATGCTGGTGCGCCGGTAGATTATTTGTGCATTGATTGTGACCGCATTGCGCTGCTGGCAGTTCCGTTTAACGATGGTTGATTATGCTACAGCCCCCTCACAATCACGGCTTAATGAACTTCAGGGTCCAACGATCCGTGTTGCCGGTGACGGTCTTACGGCCAACTTCATAACGCAGTTCATCATCCAGGCGGAAGTGGATATCTGTAAAATCAACAAATTCAAATCCGGCAGCCTCGATTTCGTGAATGGCCAAAACCGGATCAACCCTGCGACGATTTTCAGCATTATCTGCTTCCATGTGACGCCGGGTGTGGTCAACAACCGCGTAAATCCCTCCTGATTTCAACGCCTCAAAGGCCGCCTTGTTCATGGCTGCGCGGCCCATCGGGGCGAAATTATGGTAGTTGCGGAAGGTCAACACCATGTCCACATCGACAACGCCGAGCCCGACAGTTTCCAGGGTGTAAAAATTGTCGTCTTTATTGCGGTAGATTTTTGAATCCGCAGCGATAATCTGCACGTGTTCAAACCCTGGCTCCTTAATCAGCCAATTGGAAATGCGCCCGGTACCCAGAGCGGCATAAAATTCACCGTTTTCCTGCACCACTGGGGCCAGCAGCTTGGTGTACCAGCCAGCGCCCGGGATCAGCTCAACAATCCTCATGTCATCGCGCAATCCGAAAAACCTCAATGTAGCGATCGGACGGCGATTGCGGTCACGTTTTTTCTCAGCATCCGTCCTGATATCAGCAACCAGGGCAGCTTTGAGTTTCGCCTCGACAGCGTCGAAGCCATCGGCCAGCGCCGGGCGACCAACCAGCAGCAGTAGCGTAAGGAGCAAGTATTTCACGGTAAATTCCTGTTTTTCAGCTGCAGCTATGCAGTCTGCAAGCATATAGGATTACGCCCATGCAGGAAACTGCTGGTGGCGCATGCAGGGAGGGCTCGGCTCCACCGTCCCCTCCTGCGGTTATTTGGGCGTATAAGCCAAGGCTTCCTGCCTGCTGAGCTTTTCAACCCGCAAGGTCCAGTCAGCAAAAGAAGCACTGACCTTGAAGCTAAACCTGCCGCTTTCATCAAATAAACGCACGCCATTGCTGACCCACCGGGTCAAAACCACCTTGCCCAGATACTCGCCGCTGTGTGAATCCACCAAGTCTACCTGTAAACCCATCCCTCCCTGGAACTCGCTGGTCACGCGCCAGTCAAGTATCCATGGGGCGGTCACCTCAAACTCTGCGGTAGTTTTATTTCCGCTGCCTTTGAATTCTCTCACCAGCTCCTTGCTGTCGGCGCTGCTTACAAAACAACACGACGTGATCAGAACGGCCAGGTAAACCAGGTATTTGTTCATATGATTCTCCCGTTGTAACGATGGAACAGTCAGATCGCCCAAACCTGTTGGACACTACACTAGCGCCTCAACAAAGCCCACCAACGCGCAATATTCAACAGACTCGCCAGCGACGCAGAAAGGTACGTCAGGGCCGCGGCCGTGAGCAGGCGCCGAGCGTGCGGCAAATCCACCGGTTTGAGAATACCGCCGCGTTCCAGCAACGGCAAGGCACGCTTGAAACTGGCATCCAGCTCCGTCGGCAGGGTCACCAGGTGAACCAGGGTAGTGGCACCAAGACTCATAAATCCACCCACGACCATCAACAGGCTCACCAAAGGCGCCCGGGTCAGAGCACCGATCAATGGTGCAGCCATCAAGATACCCGCACCCAGCCGCTCTACCGGCCGGGTCAGCTTGATCAACCTGGTGCGAATTCTCAAAGGCGCATAAGCGCTGGCATCCTGCAGTGCATGGCCCACCTCGTGCGCCGCCACGGTTACGGCGGTTAATGACCGTCCATTAAGCCTTTCGGGGGTGAGGCGAACGACTTTCTCCAGCGGGTCGTAGTGGTCGCCCTTTGATGTTTCTTCCACCTTGATGTGTTGAAGGCCATTGCTATCGAGAAGGTATCGCGCCAACTCACCACCGCTGCCTTCGTAACGATCCTCTGGGCTGTTGTAACGCGACATGACCTTACGGACCCACAGGCCAGGGCCATAGATAAGTGCGAAAATGAAAACCAGCGGTAACAGCAAATACATGCTTTCATGATAACCGCAACCGTCACTGACATGACAGGATGGACGGTCCCTCTAACTTACGCGGCCTGGTGTGTGGGCAAATCAAACTCGAAGCGCGTACCCTCGTTCAACACGCTGCTCACCGTAATACGACTGCCATGCAGATCAAGGATCTTGCGCACGATGGCGAGGCCAAGCCCGGTTGAGCCCGGACCACTGTCGTCACCCGGTTCAACACAATAAAAGCGGTCAAATACCCGCTCCAGATCGCTCGCGGCTATACCACAGCCGGTATCTGCCACAGCCACCGCCACACGGCCGGGTTTGCGATCCAGCTTGATACTGACTTCACCGCCGCGCGGCGTAAATTTAAGCGCATTGCGGATCAGGTTTTCCAGCACCCGCTGCATCAGGCCAATATCGGCGTAGACCATAGAACCACCGGGCCCACCCTGCACATCGACAGTGATGTCTTTCTGCTGGGCACTGAGTTCAAAGTCCTGGGTCACATCCTGTAACAGTTCCGCCAGCGAGAAATGCTCCATGTCGGGGTGAATGCTGTTCGATTCCAGACGCGACAGATCGAACAGGTCGCCGATCAGTTGTCCGAGTCGCCTGGTGTGCTTAAGGGTGATTTCGAGGTAATGCTTACGCTCTGCGGCGTCAAGTGCGTCATTTTTGATTAACAGGGTTTCAACATAACCCTGCATAGACGCAAGTGGAGTGCGCAGATCATGGGATACGTTGGTCACCAACTCCCGCCGCAGCCGGTCGGTTTCCTTAAGGTTTTCGAATTGCTCGCGAATCTTGTTGGCCATGCTGACAAAGGCCCGGTGAAGCTGGTTGATTTCATCACCGTTTGGCGTCGCTTCTGATTTCTCTAAAGCCGTAACCTCGGCCGGGTCAAACCCGGCATCAGTAAACCGGCGGACATCGCTGGTCAACACTGACAACCGCCTCGTCATCAACCCGAAGACCAGCAAACCAACCAGGAAAGCGGCTATAACGATGGCCACCAGCGCTCCGACACTGACCTGTCGAACATAGCTACCGCGGATACTGTCTGCCAGTTCATCATATTTTTGCCCACCCAGGATCGCATACAGATAGCCCTGCAACTGACCCTCGTGCATCACCGGATGGGCGGAAAAAACTTTTTCACGTGCAAGGTTACGTGGGTCGGTGCCACGCAGCGGCATCCGTGCCTCGCCGTTTATCAGCGCCTGCACCGGATCAAGGTTCACATGGTCGATCAGCACCGACTCGGGCGGCAATGCATGGCCCAGGATTTTTCCCTGTTTGTCGAGCAGGTAAATCTCCACGGTCGGATTAATCACCATGGCCTGCTGGGCCAGCAAGGACAGGGCATCATCGTTTACCACGCCATTTTCAATCAGCTGCCGCTCTCCCGTCACATACATGGCGATCGGGGCATTGAGCCGTTGTGTGATCTCTTCGTAATAGTTCTGAGTGCTGTAGCGCTCCAGCAGGAAAAATGCACTACCGGTCAGCACCACGATGCCGAGTAAAGCCAGCGACAGTTTTGCAAACAGGGTTTTCATGGATGCAACTGCCGCACGTTACCGGCTTGCACGGGCTTGCTTCCAGCCTCCCGCGGGCGGGTATCCAGCTTGTAGCCCACGCCCCAGACGGTAACGATATATTCAGGTTGCGAAGGGTTTTCCTCGATCTTGGCGCGCAGGCGATTGATATGTGAATTCACAGTGTGCTCATAGCCTACATGGCCATAACCCCAAACACTATCGAGCAACTGCGCACGGGAAAACACCTGGCCGGGATGGCGCACAAAATGGAGCAACAAGTCATATTCACGGGCGGTTAGAGATATCGGCTGCTCGTGCAGCGTGACCTCACGGCCCGCGGCGTCAATAGCAAGTGGACCGAGAACGATTGTTTCAGTATCGGCCAAATATCGTTTGCCCAATGATTCCACACGACGGAAAATGGCTTTGACCCGCGCCATCAGTTCCAACACGCTGAATGGCTTGGTGACATAATCGTCAGCGCCCAGTTCCAGGCCAAGTACGCGGTCCAGTTCGGACGACTTGGAGGTCAGCATCAGGATTGGGGTGTAGGCCTGGTCACGGCGTAACGCGCGGCAAATGCTCAGGCCATCGGGACCCGGCAAACGCAAATCCAGCATCACCAGGTCCCACTGCTGCGCGAGCGCCAGGCGCATTCCTTCATGGCCGTCAGCGGCCAGCGTGACATCACAATCAATATCATGCAGGTGTAATCGGATGAGCTGCGCGATGTCGTGCTCATCTTCAATCACCAGTACTTTGTGTTTGCCCAAGTTGCCTGCCCTCGCCCGTTCACTGCCAGCCAACATAGACCCGAATTGTTGCGAAAGTATCACAAGAAAAAAACATGACCACAGAAAAATATCACAATTCCAACTATGATCTCGACGTGGGCATCTCGCCTCGTTCTGCCAGGCCGAGTCCATCCATGGACTCGTACTCCTTGAATCCCGCAGTTAAGTGTATAAACAGAATTCTGAAAACGAAAGCTTTTATGCTATCGAGTTTCACGTCCCGGACCGAGTAACGGGCAAAGAAAGAACAGATCACCTTCGTCCATCGTTTCGCTCGCATTTGCATCGATCCACCAACGACCGCCAAGATAACCAACATCGCCTGGACCAAATTCAGTCATTAAGCCATCTGAAGTAGGAAACAACTGTTGAAAATTGCCTTTTCGAGGCAAATCAGTTAAAACAATTGAGTCATAGTAGAGGTCTTGCTCGATAACATAGACTACTGGTGAGCCTATTGATCCCCGTCCTTTATCATTATTGCCTGCAACTGCTGCGCTGTTAATCAACATAGCTGAAACTGCTAATACTATTGCACCAACAACTTTTAATGATTTCATAATCGTCTCACTTTTGTTTCAATTAGAAGAGAGACGAGTTTTACAGAGGAAATTCACGAAATTATCCCGCAAATATCACAATTTGATCACATCCTGCCCAGCGACCCAGCTCCAGACCGGCCCTGACAATCCATGTCTCTACTCATCACATTTGTCCTTCTCGCCCTGGTCTTCTCTTTCCTGTGCTCGATCGCCGAAGCAGTGATCCTCAGTGTAACCCCGGCTTTCATCGCGCTGCAGGAAAAGGAGGGCAAGCCTTCCGGTCGTCTGCTGAAGGAGCTCAAGGCAGACGTCAGCAGGCCGCTGGCTGCCATTCTCACACTCAATACCATTGCGCATACCATGGGCGCAGCCGGTGCCGGGGCCCAGGCGGTTATTGTGTTTGGCAGTGCATATCTGGGTGTGATATCAGCTATCCTGACTTTATTGATCCTGGTATTCTCAGAGATCATCCCCAAGACCCTGGGCACCCATTATTGGCGCCAGCTGGCGCCAGCTACCGCGTCTTGCCTGAGGGTGTTGATCTGGCTGCTTTATCCGTTTGTAATTCTTTCCGAGAAACTGACCAGGGGCATGGTCAACACCAAGACACTCAGCGGTTTCAGCCGCAGTGAGTTTGCCGCCATGGCCGATGTCAGTGCTGAGGAAGGGGTGCTGGCTGAACGGGAATCCGAGATCCTCAAGAACCTGCTGCAATTGCGCATTACCCGCGTCCAGGATGTCATGACACCACGCACCGTCATGTTTTCGCTGCCGGAAACGACCACGGTGGAGGCTTTTTTCCGGGATCATGATAAGGGCCACTTCTCGCGAATCCCTGTTTATACCGAACAGCCCGACCAGGTGAGCGGTTTCGTGCTACGCGGGGATGTGTTGCTGGCACAGGCGCGTGGGGAATCCAGCAAAACGCTACTGGACTACCGCAGGGATATACTTGCGCTGCCTGAATCAATTTCCCTGGCCACAGCTCTCCACCAGGTGATGACTGAGGAAGCGCAAATCGCGCTGGTGGTAGACGAATATGGCGACCTGCAAGGTATTTTGACACTGGAGGACATCCTCGAGACCCTGCTCGGGCTGGAAATCGTGGATGAGAGCGACACGACAGTCAACATGCAGGAACTGGCACGCAAAAAATGGCAACGTCGCGCCAAAAAAATGGGCTTAGACGTGTAAGCAGGATAGGTATAGGGGGCGTGCTGAATCACTCAATTTTCGGGGAAACCGATATGATCAAACTATTGCCAACCGTAATGCTGGCTCTGGCTTGTGCAGCGCCGCAAGCATTGGCGGATAATACATCCGCACCTTCCTTCACCCTGGCAGATGCCGCCGGGCACCCCATTGGGCAGCTGGTAGCCCAATGACATCTACCCAACACCCGATCTATCTTGACCACAATGCCACTACGCCGGTGCTGCCGGAGGTTGTCGATGCCATGCTGCCATGGCTAAGGGAGCATTTTGGCAATCCTTCAAGCAATCATGTTTATGGTCACCAGGCGCGGCAAGCCGTGGCCAATGCCAGGGCGCAAGTTGCTGCATTGATCGGTTGCTTGCCTGCGGAAATTTACTTCACTTCAGGCGGAACCGAGTCGAATAACCTGGCTATCCAAGGAGTTACCGCGGCCAGGCCGGGGCGCAGGCACATTGTCACTTCAGTAATCGAACACCCGGCAACTGAAATGCCATGCAGATTCCTGCAGGAACACGGCTTCCGAATCAGTCGGGCGGGCGTGGATGAGACTGGCATGGTCAGGCTGGACGCCATTGAATCCTCCATGACTCAGACCACTGCACTGGTCACCATCATGCATGCGAACAGCGAAACCGGGACGCTGCAACCGATTCAGGAAATTGCGGCTATGGCACATGCGCACGGTGCCGTGATGCACACCGACGCGGCTCAAACGACGGGTAAAATCCATTATTCAGTCGACGAACTGGGTGTCGATTTGGTCTCAATTGTCGGCCACAAAATGTATGCCCCAAAAGGTATAGGTGCCCTTTATGTGCGCAACGGCACCGCCATTGAACCACAGTCTCTGGGCGGCGGGCATGAACAGGGCTTACGTTCAGGCACGGAAAATGTGCCTTACATTGTGGCTTTGGGTCAGGCCTGTGACATTGCCCGTAAAGACGGTGCAAGGGCGAATCAACGTATCACCCGACTGCGGGATGAGCTTTACAATGGCCTGAATGCAGTGATTCCGGGGCTGAAACTCAATGGCCACCCCGACCTTCGCTTGCCGAACACGCTGAATGTTCGGTTTCCCGGCATATCGGGTACTACGCTGCTCGCCCATACAGCTGAAATCGCGGCGTCGACCGGTTCCGCCTGCCACGCAGAAGATGAGTCTGCTTCTGCCGTGATCAAGGCGATGGGGCTTACAGAAGCACAGGCGCTTGAGTCTGTACGACTGACGCTCGGCCGGGAGACAACTGCAGAGGACATTGCCATTGCAGTTAAAGCCCTTCGGCGAGCTTATGAAGCAGTTTCCTGAGCACCCGTCAATGATTTAGAGTTCTAATCTGCCCTCACCAACTCTTTCAGTGGTCGACTGTAATGCGCCAGCATATCCTGCGGTGCAAGTTCCCGCGCGCGCTGCAGGCTGCTGCGCGCAGCCACTGTCTGGCCGGATAAATACTGTGTTTTGGCCAATGCAAAATGCAGTTGGTGGTCGTTGTCCTTTTTCCTGATCGCACGCCGCAGCAAGCTGACAGATTCCTCGAACCTGGCCTGCTCAAGTGCTTCTTCGCTCAGTTTCATCAGGTAGTAAGGATTCTGCAGGCGGTATTTCTCAACCCTGCGCTGCAGGTTATTCGCAGCCTGCAAGTCCTCCTGGGCCAGGTATACTTCGTACAGGTTGCTCATCGCCGCATATTCTGAGTTATCGATTTGAAGGGCTGTCTGGTAGGCCAATACTGCCTCATCCAATTGCTCATTGCGGCCAAAAACCACGCCCAGGTTGACCCACGGGTCAGCCAATGAAGGGGCTGTATCAATGGATTTGACCAGGTAGGCCCAGGCCGTAGCCAGTTTATTTTTAAGCAGTGCCTCAGCCCCGATATTATTGAAATAAAGCGCCCTGCCCTCGGCATCTGCGAGCAAGCGCCGACGCACACCCGGCTTGAACCTGATGCCACTGATATCGACCACATAGCTGTATTGCGGGCTGGAAACCACAACGTTGATGTGTTTGATAAGCAACACGGTATCGTCACGGCTGGACCATTCCGACCGCCTGGATACTTCCTGGTAGCCCGCTTCCAGCCCGGCTTCGCGCGCCAGCGCAATCATCATGTTGGCGAAACCGATGCAGTTACCCGAGCGGGTCTCGAAGGCCGCCGCGGCCGTCAATGTACGGGCTTCATCATAATCAAACCCCAATACGCCGGTACTGGTGACAGCCAGCACCAACAAGCGCAATCGCGTTTCGGGATTCGTGTAGGACAAAATATAACGCTCCAGGAAGGCATGCATGGCGGGCGTCACCGCCAGCACATCAACATCAGTGACCTGTACATCAGGCCCGGAATACAGCAACGGTGGTGGCGTGGTGTGTCTTGAGATTTGTGTGACACAAGCAGTAAGCATCAACATACCGGCCAGCAGCATCACCCTGGCGGGCAGAAATAGAAAAATGCTGATATTCTGTGACAACTTCACGACCAATTGCTTGTGCTTCTGCACCTGGGAAGTAAATCGTAGACCACGATAAGCCAATATTAGTTCTTGCGGAGATTCAAGCTGGTTCTGTTTCTGTCCCGCTGCCAGTCACATATTCTGATTTGTCTGAAAACAATCTCAGTATATGAGAATTCAACCAGTATGATAGTCCAATGACTATTTCCAAGCCGGAACTGCCAGGCCAGGTACTCGATCATGAGGCTCTATTCAGGCGCCTGCAATCCGGCCATACGCTGATTACCGGTAACAGCAGGCTATCCCGGGTGCTTACCGGGCAATACAATCAATGGCACATTAGCCGGGGTGACCGTCAGTGGCAAAGCCCCGCTATTCTTTCCTGGAACCTGTGGCTGGACAAACTTTGGGAAGCTGCCGGCTTGCAAGGCATCGCTGGAACCGACCACGCAGTACCCGGCAACAGGCAATTGATCAGTCTGTGGGAAAGCACCTTAAAAAACGCGCCGATTACCCACAACCTTTTACACCCGGAATCACTGGCAAATCAGCTACGCGACACCCGCAGGCTGATAGTCGAATGGCAGCTGGATAGTAAAGATCCAACCTGGCTTGGCGATGAAAACGAGAATTACACTGCCTTTCATTACTGGAACAAAGCCTTTGAATTGCGCTGTGAAAAAGGTAACTGGATTGCGCCGGAAGACCGTGCAGCGCTGCTTTGTAAGGCAATAAGAAAATCTCAGCTGTCCCTCCCCGGCAGCATCGACTTGCTGGGCTTTGATGAATTCAACCCCACCCAGTTTAAACTGCTCTCGGCCTTGCTTGAAAACGGCAATGCCGTGTGTAGCCTGTCAATTACCTCCCGTCAAAATGCTGCTGTGCTGTGGAAATGCAAAAACCAGAAAACCGAGCTGGAGCAGATGGCGCGTTGGGTGCGTTATTGGTACGAAAAAGAACCACAGTCCGGTATTGCTGTCGTCGTACCGGATTTGCAGACACGGCGACAGGAAGTTGAACGCCAGTTGGCAGAAATCTTAACGCCGGGCAGCAACCCTGACGCCCAACAGCTTAAACCCTGGAATATTTCAATGGGCACCCCACTTGCACGTGTGCCGATGATCGAAGCTGCGTTCAACCTGCTGAAGTTGCTGGATAGTCGTATCGACATCCAGGACATTGGCCGGGTTCTGAGATCCCCGTGGCTGCGAGGTGGCGTAACCGAACGCAATAGCCGGGCCCTGCTGGAAAAATGTCTGCGGGATAAGTATCCACGCCAGCTGAAGCTGGAAACGGTTCAATATCGCTGCAGCGAAATCAAAACACACGACCACCAGCGCCAAGAGTTACCGGCAGACCAGCACAGACCCCAGGCCTGGAACAGTCCGGAGCTGAGCATTGTTCTCAATCGACTGATTCGCTTTGCCAGTGATACCAGGGGCCGGCAACCGGCTTCCGCCTGGGCAGGGGCATTTGATCAACTGTTGGTCGGGTTGGGCTGGCCGCTGATAACGGCCAATAAAAATGAAAACGTGCACAACGATACCAGGCAGACATTGCAGGCCTGGCGGGACGGATTGCGCGAGCTGGCCTCGCTGGACAGCACCACACCCAGACTTGGGCGCAAAGCGGCCATCAGTCAGTTAAAACAAATCTGCCGGGAAAAGATTTTCCAGGCACGCACGTCCGCCGCAACTATCCAGGTGCTGGGTTTGTATGAAGTCAGCGGCTTGCGCTTTGACCATCTATGGGTCGTCGGTTTACACAATGGTAACTGGCCACCCGCGGCCAAACCCAACCCCTTTATTCCCGGCAAATTGCAAAGGGCCGCCAATTTACCTAACTCCAGCCCCCAGCGCGAGCTGGGTGTGGCGCACATCATTACCAGGCGTCTGCTGGAAACCGCTGCTGACTGTGTTTTTAGCTACCCGGAGCAACTTGATGGTGAGGCGGTATACCCCAGCACCCTGATCAGCGCGGCTACAACAGTAATGGAAGGCGACTTGCCGGTCTGGCGGGGAGATAGCTGGATTAACACAGTGGCCAAAGCCGATCAACCACAGCTTGATCCATTGGTGATGCCGGGCAAGCTCAAATACGGCACCGCCCGGGGTGGCAGTTCCATACTCAGGTACCAGGCACTTTGCCCCTTCCGTGCTTTCGCCAGCAACCGTTTAGGTGCCGATGGCCTGGAAACACCTGCCGATGGCATCAGCCCCATGCTGCACGGTAGCCTGGTACACAGCGTACTGGAAAATTTCTGGAAAGAGACCAAGACCCAGTCCTCTTTATTGGGGCTTGACGAGGTAAAGCTCGGCGCGCGGGTTCACAAACACGTGGATGACGTGGTCAAAAACGAACAGGGTCTGAAGCAACGGCCTGCCTTCAGCATCGTTGAGGCAAATCGCCTCTACCGGCACGTTATGGCTTACCTGGAACTGGAAAAAGAACGGGGTCCTTTTGAGGTGATCGGTTTTGAGACAGAGGTTCTACAGGAAATTAACGGCCAGACTGTTCGCCTGTTTATAGACCGTGTGGACAAATTGCCTGACGGTGAAGAGATTATCATCGATTACAAAACCGGCAAGGTCGATCCTAAAAAGTGGTTTGGCGAAAGACCGGAAGAGCCGCAACTGCCGCTGTATGCCATCAGCGCGGAAAAGACCCCGGCCGCGGTGGTGTTTGGCATCGTTCGTGATGATGGCTGTGAATACAAGGGCGTGGTCACACGAACAGGGTTATTACCCGGTTTGCCTCCGCAAGAGAGCAAAGCCAACCGGGAGCTGGTCAACGCCGGCCATGAAATGTCGGCAACCATCGAAAACTGGCGACAGACCCTGCACCACCTGATGGCAGACTTCCTGGCCGGCGAAGCCGCCATCGACCCCAAACGTGGCCTGGATACCTGTAAAGACCATTACTGCAAACTACAATCGTTGTGCCGTGTCGGCGAGCTGCTGCAACAGCAAAAAAACAACCCGGAAACAGCAGCATGAACCGGCCGGCTGACTGGAAAAGCAGGAAGCTGGCCTGTGACCTGCAGCATTCCTGCATTGTTCAGGCACCGGCCGGATCCGGTAAGACCGAGCTTCTTATTCAGCGCATGCTGCGCCTGCTGGCGCACGTTGAGAACCCGGAAGAAGTAGTTGCCATTACCTTTACGCGTAAAGCTTCCGCTGAAATGGGCCACCGCCTGGTCAGAAGTTTGCAGGCTGCGGCCAGTGATCATGACAGCAGTGGCCTGCAACCCCACGAGCAAGTCAGCCATGAGCTGGCGCAAGCTGTACTAAAAAATGATGCGGAAAAGGGCTGGCACCTGCTGGAACAGCCCAGCCGCTTACGTATCCGCACCATAGACAGCCTGTGCAGCGAACTGGCCCGCCAGTTACCGGTGCTCTCCGGTCTGGGCGGCGGCCAGCAAATTGCCGTCGATGCCGATGCCCTGTATCGCAGAGCGGCAACGCGAACCATGGCGGCGATCGAAGATGACGGCGATGAACTGCAGGCCGATGTCATCCGTGTGCTGGACCGTTACGACAACCAGTACGACAAGCTGGTGGAATTGCTGACCGGTATGCTCGCCAATCGTGAACAATGGGCAAGCCACCTGCTGCGTTCACGTAAGGGTGATGGATTTGACCGGCAGAGCCTGGAGGAAGCCTTACGCTTTTTAATCGAAATTCAACTCAAAAAGGCACGACAAATTACACCGGATGAGCTGCTGGGCAAGCTACCCGGGTTCTATGCCTTCGCCCTCAGCAATTCTCCGGCGGACGAAACCCGACTTAAGGAATTGCTGGAAGCCTGTGGCGGAATTGATTGTGATTTCCTGGACCTGCCTGCCACTGCCGACGCGCTGCCCCACTGGCAAACCATGATCAACCGTCTTCTGACATCCGCCGGTGATAAATGGCGGGCAGCCCCGGATAAGCATGCCGGCTTTCCGGCACCTTCAACGGCAAAAGCAGAAGATAAAGAGCGCTTTAAAGAATTAAAAGATGGTTTCAGGGCGTTGCTGGACGCACAGCGCGAAAACGACAGGCTGCGGGAGGTTTATAACACCATCCGCACCCTGCCCAGCCCCGATTACGAAGACGAAGCCTGGGAATCGCTCGAATCCCTGCTGCGGATACTGCTGCGCGCCACGCAAGAGTGGAAAGTGGTCATGGCCGAAAGCGGTGAAGTCGATTTTGGTGAAATCGCCACTCGCGCGATAGAATCTTTGGGCTCCGGGGATGCGCCGAGCGATCTGGCCCTGCGCATGGATTACCGCATCCAGCACCTGCTGGTGGATGAGTTCCAGGACACCTCGCACAATCAGGTCCAGTTGTTGGAACAACTCACCAGCGGCTGGAGTAATGGCGACGGCCGTACGCTGTTCCTGGTCGGCGACCCGATGCAATCCATCTACCGTTTCCGCAAGGCGGAGGTAAGCCTGTTTCTGAAGGCATGGCGGGGACAGCTATTTGATCATATCCAGCTTGTACCGCTGCGGCTGACGGTTAACTTCCGTTCAACCACACCTATCATTGAATGGGTCAACCAGATCTTCCCGGTTGTCATGCCGGGGCAAAGCGACCCCGTCATGGGTGCCGTAAGCTATTGCGAAGCCAGTACCAGGCCCGGGGTGTCAACTGACGGTACCGTTGCCATACAAATCCTGCCCGAGCGCAATGATGAAGAAGAGGCCCGGCAGGTAGTCGAGGTCGTTGGGCAATGCGACCCAAAACAAACTGTCGCCATCCTGGTTCGCTCGCGTACCCATGCCAGTGAAGTGCTGGCTGAGCTCGACCGCAAAAAACAGGAAGATTCCCGGTTTCGTTACCAGACCATAAACTTCACGCCCCTGGCTGCAACAACCCTGATCCAGGATCTGGTGTCCCTGACCCTCGCACTCATACAGCCTGCGGACCGACTCGCGTGGTTGGCCACACTGCGTGCGCCGTATATCGGTCTCGATCTGGCTGACCTGGATGCACTGGTCGCTGGTGATGCGGGTAACATTCTGCTCGATGCGATCGCTCAGTGCGGCAGCGGGGAGGGTGGCCAAAGCCCGCTTGGCAAAGATGGACAGCAACGACTTCAGCGCAGCGCACCCGTCTTGCTCGAAGCCGCCAACCGCCGGGGCCGGCAATCCGTCCGGTCGCTGGTCGAAGCTGCCTGGGTCAAACTCGGTGGTCCGGCCTGCGTGGCAAACGCCAGCGAGCTGGATGACGCAACAACGTACTTCGATTTGCTTGACTCACTAGAGGCTGAAAACCTGCCCATCGACCGTGACACCCTCGACCTGCGCATGAAGAGCCTCTATGCCGAACCGGATGCAGACGCGACTGGCAAGCTGCAGGTAATGACCATCTATGCCGCCAAAGGCCTGCAATTCGACACGGTGATCTTACCGGGACTTAACCGTTCACCGGCCGGCGACAAGGCCAGACTGCTGCATTGGTTTGAGCTTGCAGCCGAGGGAAAAATTGTCATATCGCCGATGCGCAATACGGCTGAAAAAGAGCAACAGAAAAAGTCGGGCGACCTGATCAAGTTCATTACCGGCATAGAAAAACAGCGCCAGTGCCTGGAAGATGGCCGCCTGCTTTATGTTGCCACCACCCGCGCCATACATAGCCTGTACCTGTTCGCAGCCATCAGGCCGAATGCCGCGGGTGAAATCAAAGCCACCTCCCGCAGCCTGATGGGCAGGTTATGGCCGGCGATACAGGAAAAACAGACCCCGTTGATCCAAGCAGCCGCAAGAGATTCACTACCTGCAGAAACCAAAACACCCGCACTCAACCTGCCCCCCGATTACCGCCGGCTCAGCGCTGACTGGCAGTTGCCGGATGCCCCGGAATCGGTGCAAGTGGTAAAAGCCGAATATGCGGATGCACAGGACTACATCGAATTCAGCTGGGCCGGCGAAGCTGCGCGCCTGACCGGGAATCTTGTCCACCGCCTGTTGCAGCTCATCGGCGAACAGGGACTGGACCTCTGGGAAGCCAGCGGCGGAATTTCCAAACACAGCAACTGGTGTCGTCAGCAGCTCGCCCGCGAAGGCGTTCAAGAAGAAAAAGCCGATGCGATCATCAGCCGTGCAGTTGAGGCGATTGAGAATTGCCTGGCATCCAAACAGGGCAGGTGGATACTTGCTAAGCATGAAGATGCCCACTGTGAGCATGCTATCACTGCAGTTTTCGAGAAGGTGAGAGAAGGTGAGAGCCGGCCAATCAACCTGATATTGGACCGGACATTCGTAGACAACGGCACCCGTTGGATTATCGACTACAAGACCTCAAGCCATAGCGGTGGTGATCTGGAAGGTTTTTTGAAAAACGAGGCCGGACGTTACCGGGAACAGCTCCAGCGATACAGGAAAGCCATGGCGATTTCCGAAACCCGACCGATCAGAACCGCATTGTACTTCCCTTTGCTTGATCGTTTTTGTGAGCTTACCCCGGGCTAACCCCATCAAAGCCATAAGCGACCTGGGTCCGTCGATGTGGTTGCAGGCTCAACAACACAATCTGGCTAATTGATCTGGCCCTGGGCTGGGGCGTGATGTCTAATCAGACCTTGCTTGATCAGCTTGAAATCTCCCAAAGTCGGCGCTGAGCTTGAGCGCCAATGGTTACAAGGGCAAAGGCAGGCACCATGTTGCCCTGGACTGGACCGGTTGTCATCAATAATGAAGGTGGCGAGATTTCAGTTGTTACTTATTTTATGCGATCATAGTGATATGTTGAGCAAAGCATTCAACGGGCGCGTCAAAAAGAACCGCCTTATCAGACTGGTGCTGGTATTCGCCCTGGTATTCGCCACGGCGCATGTTGCGCTCCATGACCCGGATGAAAGCGGTGGCGGCCTGGACGGCTACGGCGATTGTCGGGTCTGCCGCCTCAACCATGTACCGGTGGTCACTTTGGCCGAACCTTCGGTGTTCGTCCCGTTGCAGTTTCTAGTATCTGTACTTCTGGTTGCAGATTTTGAATATCAACTATCACACCCGTTCCACACCCAGTGGGCTCGCGCCCCACCCCTGATCTGATTGATTTTTTGCTAACGCCTGACGCGTAATTCGCACGATGTTGTAGTGCGTGGTGTCAGTTGCGATATATCGCATATCAATCACAACAGGAGTTCATCGTGGATCATTTTTATTTTCGTATTAAACGGCTAGCTGCCGTTATCGCTGTGTTGTTGCTCTATCCGGGAACCGCATTTGCCAGCGACGAAACCGAGGCATTGCGCCAGGAATTAACGGAGCTCAGGCAACAAATGCAGCGCTTGCAACAAACCTATGTACAGCAGATCAATGCGCTGGAGCAACGCCTGGACGGCCTGGAATCAAAGGCGGATACCCAGGCATTTGCTGCCCCGCTTATGCAGGCAGCACCCATTTCGGCAGCCAGTAACAGCGGCATCCAGATAGGCGTTTCCGGTCTGTTCGCAGCGGGTGGTTCCAGCGTTGATAACAACGCACTGGAAAGTTTGCAGGGTGGCGCTCATGATCCCGGGCAAAACGGTTTCACAGTGCAGAACGTGGAGTTATCTATCAGTGGCACGGTGGATCCTTACTTTGATGCACAGGTCAATATCATCTTTCAGATCGACGCTGACGGCGAGACGGTGGTGGAACTGGAAGAAGCCTTTTTCACCACTCGCGGACTACCTTGGGGGTTGCAAGTCAAGGGCGGTCAGTATTTCACCGGGTTTGGTCGCCAAAACCCGCTGCACCCGCATAGCTGGGACTTTGTGGATCAGCCTGTGGTGCTGTCACGCTTCTTCGGTGGCGATGGTTTACGCAGCCAGGGTGTGCGCACTTCCTGGCTGATGCCGACGGATTGGTACTCAGAACTCCTTCTCGGCATACAAAACCCGAAGGGTGAGACGGTCACCAGTTTCCTCAGTGCTCCGGGGGAAGAAATCGGCGGTCATATCCTGATCGACAGGGCGGCGCGTAATGTTGGTGATTTACTCTATACGGCGCGTTGGCTCAACGGTTTCGACCTGTCAGATACGCTCAGCATGAACCTGGGCGTCTCCAGTCTGTGGGGTCCCAACGCCAGCGCAGCGACGACCGATACCAATATCGTCGGCGCGGATCTGTATCTGAAATGGCAGCCCGCCTACACGCAGCGCGGCTTTCCCTTCGTCTCCTGGCATACCGAGATATTGAAACGCCGGTATGAGGCAGGTGACCCAGGCGATCCCAGCCGTGAAACCCTCAAGGACTGGGGGCTGTTCACCCAGGCACTGTGGGGATTCAAACCCGGCTGGGTGGCAGGATTACGCTGGGAATATGCTACCGCCGACGGCGATACAGCGGCCGATCCACTACGCGATACGCGTCAGCGACTGTCGCCCAACCTGACCTGGTATCCCACCGAATACAGCAAACTTCGGCTGCAATACAACCGCGACTGGACACAACACTTGCCCGGCAAGACCGCTGATTCCTTTTGGCTGCAAGCAGAGTTCAGTCTGGGCAGCCACATGGCACACATATTTTAGGAGGCCGTCGTGAAAATAGTTAATTTCTCATTCGGGTTGCTGCTGTTGATGACCTCCCTCACCAGTCAAGCAGCGTTGCGGATCGTGACGACAACACAGGATCTGGCGTCCCTCGCAGAAACGGTAGGCGGCGAACAGGTGCAGGTGCAAAGCCTGACACCAGGCACTCGGGACCCGCACTTTGCGGCCGCAAAACCCAGTATGATCCGCAAGGTCTTCCGTGCCGATCTGCTGCTGGTGATCGGTGCCGAAATGGAAATTGGCTGGCTTCCTCCGTTGCTTCGATCGGCGCGGAACCCCCAGGTGCAGCCCGGCAACCCAGGTTATCTGGATCTCTCTCTGGTCGTTCCATTACTTGGCAAAATCAGCGGCCCGGTGTCACGCGCCATGGGCGACGTGCATGCCAGGGGCAATCCCCATTACTGGCTGGATCCCCGCAACGGGGTGCGCATGGCACAGGCTATCGCCACCCGGCTGGGTGAGCTGGACCCCGCAAATAAGGACCGCTACCAGCGCCGGTTCGGGGCCTTTGCGCAGACGATGGAAAGCCGGCTGGCTGGCTGGCGGGCTGGATTGGCGTGGCTCAAGGGCAAGCCGGTCATCGCCTATCACAAGTCCTTCATTTATCTGGCGGACGTCTTTGATTTTCGTATCGTCGATGAAGTGGAACCCAAGCCCGGCATTGCACCCAGCGCTGCATCCCTGGGTGCGCTGATAACACGCATGCGCGCCGAGCACATCGGCCTGCTCATCATGGAGCCGTATTATGAGCGCCGTTCAGCACGCTATCTGAAGGAACAGACGGGCGTTCGCGTGGCAGTGTTGCCTCAATCGGTGGGGGCGCAGCCTGATGTCAACAACTATTTCGATCTGTTCGATGCCATCGTGGCAGCACTGAACAACGCTGGAGGGGAATGAGATGGATCCGTGGTTGATTTTACTGCCGGCCTTTATCATGAGTGCCCTGATGATCCTCAGCCATACCTATCTGGGCCTGCACGTACTGGCACGTGGCATCATATTTGTCGACCTGGCGCTGGCTCAGGTGGCAGCCCTGGGCATGAGTCTCGCTTTTTTAATGGGCGAGGACCCACATGGCTTGAGTGCACAGCTTTATGCCTTCGCTGCAACGTTAACGGTGGCGTTTGGCTTCGCCGGTTTACGGCGCGTTTCAGGCAAAACCACTCGCGAGGTCATCATCGGCTGCGTCTATGTGGTGGCCACCGCCCTGTCCATCGTCATCCTCAGCCGCTCCTCACAAGGCATGGAAGAACTCAAGTCCCTGTTCAATGGCAACATCCTGTGGGTACGTTGGCAGGAGATCGCCGTCGTCGCCGGGGTAACTGCGTTGCTGGCCTTGCTGCACCTGGTTTATCGCAAGCGCTTTTATGCTCTGTCGTTTGCAACACAAGACGCGCAGCGTCCTGCCTTTCTGTGGGAGTTTCTGTTCTTCGCCTCGTTTGCGGTCGTCATTACCCTTGCGGTCAACATCGCCGGGGTGTTGCTGGTATTTGCTTTCCTGATCATTCCTGCGTTCAGTGCGTCGTTGGTGGTCCATTCGTTGGCAGGTCGCCTGCTATTGGGGTGGGGTCTGGGTTTACTCGGTGCAGTCGCCGGATTGTGGCTATCCTTTGTTGCCGATCTGCCGGTGGGTGCCACCGTGGTATCCGTGATCGGCCTGTTGCCGTTACTGGCGGTTGGACTAAGAGCTATGCGATGATTTATCCTACATAGCGCCCGCGAGATTTACCGATGCAAACAGGTATTACTGCCAGTCCTAATGTGTGAGTAATTCTTGTATTATGTTGTTAATGCACATTTTATTACAGGTAAAGAAGTGTCCACCATTTTAGTGATCGAAGACAGCGAAACTCAGCGGCTTTATTTAAAGGCCATGTTGAATAGATTAGGCCATCAGGTCATTGAAGCCTGTAATGGTAAACAGGGTATCAAATTATTTGACAAAGACACGATTGACCTGGTCATGACTGATATTTTCATGCCGGAGAAAGAGGGCTTGTCCACCATCATGGAGTTAAAAGAAATGTCTCCCCGGCTAAAAATAATCGCCATGTCAGCCGGTAGCAGGGCAATGCACAACGCATTTGAAATAGCCGTGGAATTTGGTGCCGATGCCTGTTATGAAAAACCCTTTGAAATGGGTTTGTTAAAAGATATGTTAACAAAATTACTACGCGCAGATTAATCCATGTTGACGTTCGTCCAATTGCATTTTAGTGCTGCGATATTGATATTTGAAAACAGTTTGTTTTCGGAGCAGCGCAAATATGGCTGAACTGGGCTCAAAAGAAGAATTTGAGATGCAAATCAAGGCCTTGAAACTAAAATATATTGACACTTTGCCGGAAAGAAAACGTGTAATAGGCAAACTTTGGCAACGGCTGAGGCAAGGCCGGTTTGACTGCGCAGTGGCACAGGAGCTGAACCGGCGGGCGCATAATTTGGTGGGCTCAGGGGGATTACATGGCTATTCCGGCATTACCGATGCCGCCAGGGATATCGAGACCCTGTTAAGTGATGTGTTGGTCAGTAAGCAGATTGCCCCACACGTAGCCGTCCGGTTTGACCAGTTGTTGCAACGCTTGGGAGAGGTGTTTGATGAAAGCATCTCAGAAAAGAGTTTTGAGCGATGAAGGCGACACTGAAACGAATACTCTACGTTGAGGACGAAGCGGACATTCGGACCGTAAGCCAAATGGCGCTCGAATCTCTGGGTGGATTTATTCTGGAGGTCTGCTGTGACGGTTTTGAGGCGGTCGAAAAAGGCCCGGCTTTTACACCGGACCTGATCGTGCTGGATGTGATGATGCCGGGTATGGATGGCCCCAGTACGCTGAAGGCGCTACGGGCACTTCCGGAATTGGCCACTACACCGGTCATTTTCATGACCGCAAAAATACAGCCCCACGAAGTGGCAGCATACAAAAGTATGGGAGCTGCAGGGGTGATCGCAAAGCCTTTTGACCCTATGACTTTG
>ENA-OSCG01000036-OSCG01000036.1-marine-sediment-metagenome-genome-assembly--contig:-NODE-36-length-25058-cov-5.943287_pt1 | contig 25058 bp, 27 predicted proteins | sample MGYA00237880_ERZ529332 | MGnify/ENA primary metagenome ERZ529332 (study PRJEB26373, sample SAMN05710708) | marine sediment metagenome | biome: marine; feature: ocean trench; material: sediment... | reverse complement strand
TTCAGCTTCTTCGTCGGAAATGCGGGATGGTAAGGGTTGAGGTCGTTGCGGCGGGGACCAGTTCGCAGCCGCTCCATCGTCGTTTGCATCCTTATTTGAAACAATCGACAAGACGAGGTCCGGCTGGCGGCCCCCGATCAGTTCCAGATAAACCTCCGCAAGGATCTCGGAATCGAGCAACGCGCCGTGTAGTTCCCGTTCGGTTTTAATCCCGAACCGGCGACACAAAGCATCCAGCGAGTTTTGCGCCCCGGGAAACTTTTTGCGCGCAATCGCCAAGGTATCCAGCGCCTGCGCCCATGGAAGTTCCGGCCGATTGACCCGTTTCAGCTCTGCGTTGATAAATTTCATATCAAAGGCAGCGTTATGGATAACCATCTTGGAATCCCCAACGAAATCCAGAAACGCTTGGGCAACATCTTTGAAAAGCGGTTTGTCGGACAGGAACTCGGCACTCAGGCCGTGAACAGCAAACGCGCCTTCGGGCATATCGCGCTGCGGGTTGATGTATTGGTGATAGGTTTTGCCAGTCGGCATGTGGTTAAACAGCTCCACCGCGCCGATCTCGACGATTCGATCGCCGGTATTGGGGTCGAGGCCGGTTGTCTCCGTATCCATCACGATTTCACGCATCTGTTTTCCCCTTTAGCCGTTCAATCAGTGATAAAACCTCGGCGCGTGCGTGGTCCAGCCCTAATCCGGTGTCGATCAGATAATCCGCCCGTCGGCGTTTTTCCGCATCGGGGGTTTGTTTGGCCAATATGGTTTCAAAAACTTCGCGGGTCATGCCCTCGCGCTCCATAACACGTTGCGCTTGAATGGTTTCGCTTGCCGTCACGACCAACACGCCATCCAGCCACATATCGGCTTTCGTTTCAAACAACAGCGGGATGTCGCAAACCACCAGCGGTTTGTCTAAATGCGATTTCAGAAAATCTTGCCTATTAGCCGAGACCAATGGGTGCACCACCGCCTCGATACGCTGTAGCAACCCGTCATCACGCAATATCGCCCGCCGCAGCACGCTGCGGTCAACCGCGCCATCTTTGATGGCCGCAGGGGCGAGAGCCTCGATGGCTCGAACCCCTGCCCCTCCGGTACCATAAAGCTTGTGAACCGACGCGTCCGCATCCCAAACCGGAATACCCGCATCGCGGAAAAATTCAGCCGTGGTGGATTTCCCCATCCCGATAGAGCCCGTTAATCCAAGAATAAACGGACCATCGCTCATGCGTTCAGCACCGCTTGGCGCAGTTCATCATCGACCTCAGGCTTCTGACCAAACCATCTTTCAAACCCGGGAACCGCTTGATGTAAAAGCATTCCAAGCCCGTCGACCGTTTCCAAACCACGCGCTTGCGCCTGTTCAAGAAACGATGTGGTTAACGGCGTGTAAACAACATCGGTTACCAATGCCCCCAGCGGAGCCGCATCAAAATGCACCCGCAGTTCCGGTTGCCCCTCCATCCCAAGCGAGGTCGTGTTAACAATCGTGGCCGTGTCGCTCATGGCTTCGCTCACCTCGTTCCATTCAACCACCTCGACCTTCGCGCCGAAATGGTTGGCAAGGTTTTCGGCGCGGATACGGGTACGATTTGCCAGCCGAACTGTTGGTGCTCCTTCATCCAGCAACGCCCAGATAATTGCCCGCGCAGCACCGCCTGCTCCGATCACCAGCGCGGGGCCAGATTTTGGATCCCATTGCGAGGCGTTTTGACGCAGGTTTTGAATAAACCCGTATCCGTCAGTGTTGTCAGCGCCGATGCTACCGTCGGTATGGAAATAAATGGTGTTTGCCGCCCCGATCAACGCAGCACAATCCGTAATGCTATCGGCAAAAGTTAAAACCGATTCCTTGTGGGGAATGGTTATGTTCACACCTTTGAAACCTCTTTTCGCCAACTTGCGAAGGCCAGATTCGAATTCATCGGGCGATAGAGCGATTGGCCGGTATTCACCCGCCAAACCGTATCTCTTCAACCAATGCCCATGCAATGCGGGTGATTTACTGTGCTTTATCGGCCAACCTATAACGCCGGCCAAAGGCGGTACTGTTTTACTCATTCCTGACAAATTCCTCTTGTCCGTAAAAATCCTAATATCTCAAGCAGCGGCAGGCCCAAGACTGAAAAGTAATCGCCCTGAACCCGCGTGAACAACTGCGCGCCTTCTGCTTCCAGCTTATACGCACCAACGGTCGTAAACAATTCTTCTGCGTGGGTTTGCAGATAGTTTTCGATGAAACCGTCACTAAAAGGCCGCATCATAAGCTGGGCACGGCCGATGTGACGCCAAACCGGAGCACCATCTTCGAAAATAACGGCTGCGGAAAGAAGTTCGTGCGTTTTCCCTCGCAACGCACGCAACTGGGTTCGCGCAGCATCAATCGTGTCGGGTTTGTCGTACATCTTCCCCTCGCAAACCAGTACCTGATCGGCACCAAGCACCAAAGCTTCGGGGTTTTTCGCTGCCACCCGCCGCGCTTTCATCTCGGCAAGCGCATCGGCCACGTCCCGCGCAGGAGCACCCTCGGACAGCAGCGCGGATTTAATCGCCCCCTCATCCACACGCGCAACGATGGTTTCAACTGCAACGCCAGCATTTCGCAACATTTCCGCGCGGATTAGCGAGCCGGAAGCCAATATGAAAGGTTTCATGTGTTTTCTCCTGCGGAATCGGCCTGTGGATAATTTAGGGGGTAGTTATGGGATAAGTCCATCTAATCCACAGGCAAATTCACCTTGGAATGTTTTACACCCCTTTTGATTTTTTATTCCCCTTTTTATCCTTGTGGACAAGTTTCTTCCGTCGTTGTGGATAAAATCCCCGATATTCGTCTGTTTATCTGCAAAATATACCGAATAGGCGCAGATGTCGCTATGGATAACCTTGTGCAAAACTATCTAAATGCGGTAATCCACATTATTCAGAGTATCTACTATCAACCACCACTTCTCTTAAATATTTATATTATAAGAGGGAGAACAAAATGACCGGATCACCAAAGAAAACTTTATTACGTGTACTTGCTGGAGAAACGTTAAAAACGCCTCCGGTTTGGATGATGCGTCAGGCTGGGCGATATTTGCCAGAATACCGTGAATTGCGTGCCACAGCGGGTGGATTTTTGGATCTTTGCTATAACCCCGATTTTGCTACCGAGGTGACTATGCAACCGATCCGTCGGTACGGGTTTGACGCCGCGATCTTGTTTGCAGATATTTTATTGCTGCCACAAGCACTGGGAATGGATCTTTGGTTTGTGGAGGGCGAAGGCCCGCGTCTAAATCCTGTAACCTGTGCGGCTGATTTAACCAAGCTGAAGGGCAAAGATGATATTCACGACGTTCTAGGACCGGTTTACGAGACGGTTAAACGTCTTTCAGGTGAATTACCCAAAGAAACAACACTGATCGGCTTTGCAGGCGCTCCTTGGACGGTGGCGACGTATATGGTGGCTGGTCGTGGGACGCCTGATCAGGCACCGGCTCGGGAATGGATGTACCGCGATCCGATTGGGTTTGGACAGCTTATCGACCTGATCACCGAATCAACCATCGAGTATCTGGCCAAGCAGGTCGAAGCGGGTGCCGAAGTTATTAAACTGTTTGATAGCTGGTCAGGTGCTCTTGGCGGGTCTTGCTTTGAAGAATATGCGCTGAAACCTGCGGTTCGCATTGCAACAGAGCTAAAAGCGCGATTCCCTGGACTGCCTGTGATCGGCTTCCCGCGCGGTGCCAGTGGTGGATATATTAAATTCGCGGATGCTGGTGTGTTCGACGGTCTTGCGATTGATACTTCGGTTCCGGCAGATTGGGCGCGGGATGTTTTGCAAAGCAAAGTTGCTGTGCAGGGCAACCTTGATCCAATGCTGCTGATCACTGGCGGAGAATCCCTGGAACGTGAAACCAACCGTTTGTTGGAAATTCTTGGCCAAGGTCCGTATATATTCAATCTAGGTCACGGGATAACACCCCAAGGCGACCCTGCGAATGTCGAAAAAATGTTGAGAGTTATCAGAGGGTAACCATATGTCGGACTTTCTAACTGCCGCTTATCCGTGGACATTATCGCTGCACATCGTGTCGGTGATTTCATGGATGGCGGGCATGTTTTACCTACCCAGATTGTTCGTATATCACGCGGAAACCGCGCCTGTTGGCAGCGAACAGTCCGAGATATTCAAGGTTATGGAACGAAAACTGCTTCGCGCAATCATCAATCCGGCGATGATCGCGACATGGGTATTTGGTCTTACTCTGGTTTTCACCCCGGGTGTTATTGACTGGTCGTCAATCTGGCCGTGGATAAAAGCGGCGATGGTTATTGGAATGTCGGGGTTTCACGGATGGCTTTCTGCGCGGCGTAAAGAATTCGAGCGCGACGAAAACACTCGTAGTGGCCGCACATACCGATTGGCGAACGAAATACCAACCGTGCTGATGCTGGTGATCGTATTTATGGTAATTCTCAAGCCATTTTAATCATTATTTGACATTTGGTTGAGAAAACCGATATGTAACGGCAAGCACGGGCGGTTCTCGCCCAGAATGTGCGCTCCCCAATTGAAAAGCTTTGCATGACTTCGGTCGTGTGCGCGTAAAACTATGGTAAATTTATGGATATCGAAAAACTATCTTTGGCTGAACTAAAGGCTAAAACTCCGGCGGATTTGTTGGCAATGGCCGAGGAATTGGAGATCGAGAACGCAACCACGATGCGTAAAGGCGATATGATGTTCGCAATCCTCAAAGAGATGGCCGAGGATGGCGTCGAGATTTCCGGTGATGGCGTGGTTGAGTTGCTGAAAGACGGCTTCGGTTTTCTGCGCTCGCCTGCCGCCAATTATTTGGCTGGACCCGAGGATATTTACGTAAGCCCCGAGCAAATCCGCAAGTTTTCCCTGCGCACAGGTGATACGGTTGACGGGGTTATCAAGGCACCAGGTGAAGGCGAAAAGTATTTTGCGTTGGTGGATGTTGCGCTGATTAATTTCGAGGATCCAGAAAAATCCAAACACAAGATTAACTTCGATAACCTCACACCGCTTTACCCTGATGAGCGGCTGATTATGGAGATCGACGACCCGACGATTAAAGACAAAACAGCGCGAATTATTGATCTGGTTGCGCCCATTGGTAAAGGGCAGCGATCATTAGTTGTTGCGCCGCCAAGAACTGGTAAGACTATGATTTTGCAGAGTATTGCGAAATCTATTGCGATTAATCACCCTGAATGTTTCCTGATTGTGCTGCTGGTTGACGAGCGTCCGGAAGAAGTTACGGATATGCAGCGCAGCGTTAAAGGCGAGGTTGTTGCCTCGACATTCGATGAACCCGCTTCGCGCCATGTGGCCGTGGCCGAGATGGTTATCGAGAAAGCCAAACGGCTTGTGGAACATAAACGCGATGTGGTGATCCTTCTGGATTCCATCACCCGTCTTGGCCGCGCTTTCAACACAGTGGTTCCATCTTCCGGCAAGGTTCTGACCGGTGGTGTCGATGCGAATGCATTGCAGCGCCCGAAACGGTTTTTCGGGGCGGCGCGAAATATCGAAGAGGGTGGCTCGCTTACAATTATCGCGACAGCGTTGATTGATACGGGTAGCCGGATGGACGAGGTTATCTTTGAGGAGTTCAAAGGAACGGGTAACTCCGAAATTGTTCTTGATCGTAAGATCGCGGATAAGCGCGTGTTCCCAGCGATTGATATTCTGAAATCCGGTACGCGGAAAGAAGAGTTGCTGATCGAAAAATCCGAACTGAGCAAGATGTTCCTTCTGCGCCGTATTCTGAATCCGATGGGCACAATGGATGCTGCGGAATTCTTGCTTAGCAAGATGAAACAAACGAAGAATAATGCGGAATTCTTCAATTCCATGAACAGCTAATTCCATCGACATATGGTTTAAAACCCGGGCCATGTCTCGGGTTTTTGCATTAATCACAACGGGATAAGAACATGCACGATACAATTTTTGCATTGGCAACGGCGCGTGGCCGGGCAGGTGTTGCGGTTGTGCGCGTGTCTGGTCCGCAGGCTTGGGATGCTGTGGCGCGTCTGGTTACCGATTTACCTGAACCCAAGCGATCCGCTTTGCGCATCGTTCGAACACCCAAAGGGGAGCCGATTGATGAAGCCCTGATTCTAACCTTTGAAGCTGGCGCCAGTTTTACCGGAGAGCGTGTGGTTGAGATACACATGCATGGCTCCGTCGCGGTTGTTGCTGCGGTTTTGCGGGAGCTTTCTGATTGCCAAGGGGTAAGGTTGGCCGAGGCTGGAGAGTTTACGCGCCAAGCGCTCGATAACGGGCGGCTGGATTTGCCGCAGGTCGAGGGTTTGGCCGACTTGATCGATGCAGAAACCGAGGCGCAGCGGCGGCAGGCTCTTATGGTTATGCGCGGCGCGTTGAGCGAAAAGACGCAAGTATGGCGAGAGACATTGATACGTGCGGTGGCGCTGCTGGAAGTCACGATAGATTTCGCGGATGAAGATGTGCCTGTAGACGTTGCGCCGGAGGTGCTGGCGCTGATAGATACGGCGCGTGGTGGGATGCAGGTCGAAGCAGATGGCAGTGCTATTTCCGTGCGTATTCGAGACGGGTTTGAGGTTGCCATTATAGGGCGACCAAATATCGGAAAATCCACCCTTTTGAATACGTTGGCGAAGAAGGATGCCGCGATTACCTCTGCGATTGCGGGCACCACGCGCGACGTTATAGAAGTTCGAATGGACCTTTGTGGATTGCCGATTACGTTGCTTGATACGGCGGGGTTACGCGCGTCGGAAGACGAAATCGAAATCCTCGGGGTCGAGCGTGCAAGGTCCCGCGCAGAAACAGCGGATATTCGCGTGTTTTTGCTGGCACCCGGCGAGGTACATGCTGATTTGGGTGTTGAATATAGGTCTGGTGATATTATCGCGTATGGCAAGGCGGATATATCTGCGGGGGAAGGCTTTTCTGTTTCAGGTTTAACGGGAGAAGGCGTTGAGGCGCTGCTCAACTTGCTATCCCAAGAACTGGAAAGCAGGGCATCTGGTGCCAGTTCAGCGGTAAGGGAGCGGCACCGCATTGCCTTGATAAATGGAATCGCAGCTTTGGATGACGCGGAAATACATGTAAAGGCGGGTGCGGAATGGTCGGATTTGGCTGCGGAAGACATGCGACAGGCCTTGCGATCTCTTGATTCTATGATAGGGCGTGTAGATGTGGAAAATGTTCTGGATGTGATATTTTCCAGTTTCTGTATCGGAAAGTAGGAGTGTTTCACGTGAAACATATGTTCGATGTAATTGTAATTGGTGGTGGCCACGCAGGGTCCGAGGCGGCGCAGGCGGCTGCCAGAATGGGCGTGAAAACCGTTCTGATTACGTTAGCGTTCAACAAAATCGGGGAAATGTCCTGCAATCCTGCCATCGGCGGGCTTGGAAAAGGACACCTTGTTCGGGAAATCGATGCCCTTGACGGGGTGATGGGCCGCGTGGCGGATCAGGCTGGTATACAGTTTCGGCTGCTTAACCGCCGAAAAGGCCCGGCAGTGCAAGGCCCGCGCGCGCAAGCGGATCGCCAAATTTACAAAGCGGCGATGCAGGCTGAGTTCAAGAACCGGCCGAATTTGGAAGTACTTGAGGCGGAAGTCTCGGACCTTATCGTTCAAAATGGACGCGTTGTGGGCGTGATTCTTGGGGACGGCAGCGAGATAACTGCTGGAGCGGTAATCCTGACGGCCGGAACCTTTTTGCGGGGTGTGATCCACATTGGCGATCAAACGCATACCGGTGGCCGTATGGGGGACAAATCATCAGTAGCTTTGGCCGAGCGGATAGACGCACTTGGCTTGCCTTTGGGGCGGCTAAAGACGGGTACACCACCCAGACTGGATGGGAAAACCATCAACTGGGATGGGCTGGAGATGCAGAAAGGGGATGATTCTCCTACGATGTTTTCGTTCATGTCGGATGCCCCAACAGCGCGGCAGATTTCCTGCGGAATTACGCACACCAACAGTCATACGCATGATATTATTAGAGAAAACCTAGATAAATCAGCAATGTATGGTGGACAGATTGAGGGTGTCGGACCCCGATATTGTCCCTCTATTGAGGATAAGGTCGTTCGGTTTGCGGATAAAGATAGTCACCAGATTTTTCTGGAACCAGAAAGTCTTAATGATCCGACTGTGTATCCAAATGGCATTTCGACCTCGTTACCCTTGGTGGTGCAAGAGGCGTATGTGAGATCGATCAAAGGTTTGGAAAACGTTAAAATCCTTCAACCCGGGTATGCAATCGAATACGACTATATCGACCCAAGGGCGCTGCGCTCTACATTAGAGGTTAAGGTTGCCCCCGGCCTCTACTTCGCCGGCCAAGTGAATGGTACTACCGGATACGAGGAGGCCGCGGCGCAAGGGCTTGTGGCTGGCTTGAATGCTGCACTGGCGGTGAAGGGTCGTGAGCCCGTGCTTTTTGATCGTGCGGACGGATATATTGGTGTGATGATAGATGATTTGGTGACGCGCGGTGTTTCAGAGCCGTACCGGATGTTTACCTCGAGGGCCGAATACCGCCTGTCTTTGCGCGCTGATAATGCTGACCAGCGACTAACGCCAATTGGGATTTCATTGGGCTGCGTCTCAAGTCAGCGTAAAGAGGTGTTTGATGAACGTATGGAGTCGTTGAAGATCGCCAAATCTGATTGCGAAAAACTGTCGGTATCCCCGAAGGAAGCCGGTAGATACGGCATTAAGGTTAATCAGGATGGCGTTCGCCGCACGGCGCTGGATTTATTATCTTATCCAGATGTGAATATTTCCAAGCTTTCGGATATTTGGCCAGAGCTTTCGGATATTCCAGCTAAAATTGCGCAACAGGTCGAGAATGACGCGCGCTATGCGCATTATATTAAGCGCCAAAAGAGGGATGTTGAAGCGATGCGACGGGATGAGGCGTTGCGGATACCGACACACCTTAACTACGAAAACATCGTGGGGCTGTCTAATGAGTTGCGCGGTAAGCTTGCGAATATTCAACCGGCTACGTTGGGGCAGGCGGGGCGAATTGATGGGATGACACCTGCTGGGCTGACCTTGATACTCGCCAATATACGTAAACCCAAGAAGAAACGTTCGGCATGAGCGGCGTGGCGGTTTCTCAAACCGACTTCGCAGAGGTATTCGATGTTTCACGTGAAACAATGGAGCGACTGGAAGTATATGCTGCGTTGTTGGTGAAATGGAACACAAAGATAAATCTGGTGGCGAAATCTACAATTCCTGATATCTGGCACCGTCACATGGCAGATTCCGCACAGCTTTGGTCATTAGCGCCGAAAGGTGTGAAGACATGGATGGATATGGGGTCTGGCGCTGGGTTTCCGGGATTGGTTATCGGCGCAATCGCATCGGAAAAGGCACCGCATTTGGAAATAACATTAGTTGAAAGCGATAGGAGAAAATCGGTTTTTCTTCAATCTGCCGCGAGAGCGATGGGAATCACAGTAAAAGTTATTACGAAAAGAATAGAGCAACTAGAGCCACAAAACGCAGATATTCTATCTGCTCGTGCGCTGTGTTCACTTTCACAACTGCTTGAATTTGCTGAAAAACACCTAAAACCAGGCGGTATTTGTTTGTTTCCTAAGGGTGCACGGGTCGATTCGGAATTGACCCAAGCCTCATCTTGTTGGCATATGGCATACGAGACATTTCCCAGTATGACTGATCCAGACGCAGTTATACTCCGCATCGGAGAATTCAAACGTGTCTAAAAGTACTATTATACCTGCCAAAAGCCAAATTGTAATCGCTGTGGCCAATCAAAAAGGCGGGGTTGGAAAAACCACTACGGCAATAAATTTGGGCACTGCTTTGGCGGCGGTAGGGCGGAAAGTCCTGCTGGTCGATCTGGATTCGCAAGGGAACGCCTCGACGGGGCTGGGCATTTCGCCAGACATGCGCGAGCTGACGACGTATGATTTACTTGTGGGTGATACACCGCTTTCGGCCATCGCGCAGGAAACGATGATCCCGGATTTCTTTATCGCACCATCGACAAACGACCTAAGTTCCGCGGATGTGGACATGGTAAACGACCCTAATCGCGTTTTACGGTTGAGGAAGGCGCTGACCACTGATGATGCGCTGGCTTGCAAATTTGACTATATTTTGATCGATTGCCCGCCTTCGCTGAACCTACTAACCATAAACGCGATGGTGGCATCGGATTTCGTTCTTGTCCCGTTGCAGTGCGAGTTTTTCGCGCTAGAGGGCCTGTCGCAACTGATGTTGACCATCCGCGAAGTCAAGCAATCGCTGAACCCCAAGTTGAGCATTCAGGGGATCGTGCTGACGATGTACGATCGTCGCAACAATCTGTCAAAACAGGTCGAGGAAGATGTGCGCGAGAACCTAGGTGATTTGGTTTACGAAACCATTATCCCTCGTAATATCCGGCTTAGCGAGGCCCCCTCGCATTCGGTTCCGGCGTTGATTTACGATCACAAAAGTTCCGGCAGTATTGCATACCAAAAACTAGCGGCCGAGTTGCTTCGGCGTATGAACGATAACGTAACAGATTGAAAATGTTGAAAAATGGCAAAGAAAACTGAACGTAAGAGCCTAGGTCGCGGTCTTTCCGCATTGTTGGCAGATGTGAATATGGACGAGATGCATAGCCCCCAGACTATGGCCGCCCTTCGATCAAGTGATACAGAGCTGCCAATTGATAAAGTTTTCGCGAATCCAAACCAGCCGCGCCGCAGATTTGTTGAAAAGGATTTGGAAGACCTGACCGCGTCCATTGTGGAAAAAGGTGTGATCCAACCGTTAATTGTCAGGCCTGACCCAAACCACAAAGGCGGGTATCAAATCGTTGCCGGTGAACGTCGTTGGCGCGCCGCGCAACGGGCCAAGTTGCACAGTGTTCCTGTTCTGATTCGCGATCTGACGGACACAGAGGTGCTGGAACTGGCCATAATCGAGAATATCCAGCGCGCGGACCTGAATGCAGTCGAAGAGGCGATGGGGTATCGCCAACTGATGGATAAATTCGGGCACACGCAGGAAAAAATGGCCAAGGCTTTGGGTAAAAGCCGCAGTCATATCGCGAACCTTCTCCGGCTGCTGAATCTACCGCCTGAGGTGCAAGAGTACCTTCAAAACGGTCAGATTTCTGCCGGTCATGCGCGGGCGTTAGTACCGGCGATTGATCCGGCGGCCTTGGCGCGCGAGATTATCTCGAAAGGTCTTTCGGTTCGACAGGCGGAGGTTCTGGCGAAGGCTAAAAAGCCGAACACAGCGAAAAAGCGGCGTCTTAAGCCCACCAAGGATGCGGACACTCGCGCAATCGAAAACGACCTAACTGCGCATCTTGGTGTGAGGGTTATAATTGATCATAAAGCGGGTGGTCAAAGTGGAGAACTGCGGATCAAATACACCGATCTTGAACAGCTAGACGGCCTTTGTCGGCTTCTGTCGCAGTGATTATGCATCCGGCCTAGTCCATATGAAGTACGAAACTGATAGCAGGGTAACTATCTGAATTATAATGATATATATAGGTATCCTGAGCAGAACGGATATGGCGAAAACTGCTGCCATGGATGCCGCAGACAGGTATTTCGCCCTACGACTGATCGCGCCGTTTTCTTGCCAATCCCGGATGGGTGGCCCGAGCGTTTTATGTGACAACAACCAGTCGTACGCCCTTTGTGACGACTTTCCAAAGCAGAATGCGGCGAGCAACAGAAACGGCACGGTCGGTAGCACAGGCAGGAAAACGCCCGTGAACCCTGCCAGCACGCTTAGTACGCCCAAGATGAACCAGACAATCCGCATCGCTTAGGCCAATAACTGTCGAAGGACAGCGTTTAATAATGGTCGACCCTTCGATGTGGTTTTGATTTTGCCACCTTCACGTGAGATAAACTCGCCGGACAACATTTCTTCAAGGTTAGCAGAATCCAGAGCGCGGCCCTTCAAAGCGGCATACCGGTCCAAATCACTGCCCTCGGCCAATCTAAGGGACATCATAAGGTACTCGTTTGCCTGATCTTCCGCGCTTACCACTTCGACAGATTTTCGGCCCCAACCAGTTTTTCCAACCTGCTCTAGCCATTGGTTTGGATCCGAATAGGTCTCGGTTGCGAGCTTTTCCCCGCCCACGGTGATACGCCCATGCGCGCCTGGTCCAATCCCGACGTAATCGCCGTACCGCCAATATATCATATTGTGCCGGCTTTCGGCACCAGCCCGCGCGTGGTTTGATGTTTCATAGGCCGATAAACCGTGTCGATCACATACTTCCTGTGTCCGAAAATACATGTCCGTGGCTTGGGCGTCATTCGGTAGGTTTCGCAGCGTTCCGCGTGCGTGCATATCGCCAAAACGTGTGCCTTCTTCGATAGTTAGCTGGTATAGGGAAAGGTGGTCCACGGCCATATTAATAGCCTCGGTCAACTCTATTTCCCAGTCATCAACCGTTTGGTTTTGGCGGGCGTAAATCAAATCGAAACTGACACGGTCAAAATGCTTTTGGGCAATATCAAAGGCGGCACGGGCCTCGGTAACGGAATGCATCCGGCCTAACGCTTTTAGGTCTGCGTCCCGTAAAGACTGAATGCCCATGGAGACGCGGTTCACGCCGGCATCCGAATATCCGGCAAAACGCCCCGCCTCAACCGAGGTCGGATTGGCTTCCAGCGATATTTCAGCGTTCGGGCTTAGTCGCCAAACGCGCCCGAGCTCCTCGATCACTGCCGCTACGGTTTCGGGCGGCATTAAACTTGGTGTGCCGCCGCCGAAAAATACAGTGTCGATCTGTCGGTCTGGCAACTCTTCAGCACTACGGCGAATATCCGATAAAAGGGCTTCGCGCCATTTTGCCTGATCTATTTCACGTGAAACATGGCTGTTGAAGTCGCAATACGGGCATTTGTGCATGCAAAAAGGCCAGTGGATGTAGACGCCAAAGCCAGCATTTTTCCAATCTTCCATATCTACCCTTTGAGCGCGGTGACTTCGATTTCCACCAGCATTTCGGGCTTGATAAGCCCGGCAATAATCATTGTTGCGGCGGGGCGAATATCACCCATCGCCTCTCCGAGCACGGGGGTGAGCGCATCGACCAGATCAACATCCGTCACCGTGTATTGAACCCGCACGATATCGGACATCTCGAAGCCGGCCTCGGCTAGAACACTGCTGATAGTCCCGAAACAATTCCGCGCTTGGTTTGCGATCCCGTCCGGCATCTCCATAGTGGTATAATCATACCCCGTAACGCCGGAAACAAAGCACCAGTTGCCTTTAACAATCGCGCGGGAATACCCGAAAGCTTTCTCGAACGGCGAGCCTGTGGAAATTCGCTTAACACTCATTCAAAGCACCCCTTAACCAGTTTTTTGAACGCATCGGCGCGGTGGCTGATCTTGTTCTTTTCCCAACGGTCCATTTCGCCAAAGGTAATATCATATCCGTCCGGCATAAACATCGGATCGTATCCGTGGCCCTCATCACCCCGCATCGGCCAGACACATTGACCATCAATCTTGCCTTCAAATACTTCATCATGTCCATCCGGCCAAGCCAAAACCAGAGTACAGCAAAACCGTGCGGTTCGTGGAGCGGGGGCGTTGATCGCCTCCAACTCAGCCCAAACCTTCGCCATAGCCATCGGAAAATCGCGACCATTCGGCGTTTCCGCCCAATCTGCCGTGTAAACGCCGGGCGCACCGCCCAAAGCATCCACCTCGATCCCGCTATCGTCAGCCAGCGCTGGCAAACCACTAGTCTTCGCCGCTGCATGTGCTTTGATCCGGGCATTGCCGAGGAAATTATCCTCGGTTTCCTCCGGTTCCGGCAGACCCAGTTCAGCATTCGAGACAATCGCGATCCCGTAAGGTTCAAGCAGGCGGATGATTTCCTCAAGCTTGCCCTTATTGTGGGTCGCGATCAGCAGTTTAGGCTCGGTGAACTTCCGCATCAGGCGATGGCAGCTTTCTGCGCAATAACCAGCTCGGCTATGCCCTTTTCCGCCAAATCCATCAATATGTTGAACTCGTCCCGAGAGAACGTCGAGCCCTCGGCAGACCCTTGGATTTCAACCAACCCACCAGCGCCCGTCATAACGAAGTTCGCATCAGTGCCCGCATCGCTATCCTCGATATAATCCAGGTCCAGCACAGGTTGGCCGCCATAAATCCCGCAAGAAACCGCCGCGATATGGTCCATTAGCGGGTCTTCCTTGATGTCACCAGCTTTTAACAGTTTGTTAACAGCCAAACGAAGCGCAACCCAGCCACCTGTGATTGCCGCACAACGGGTGCCGCCGTCCGCCTGAATAACGTCACAATCCACCGTGATCTGACGCTCGCCCAATGCAACGCGATCAACGCCAGCCCTAAGCGACCGCCCGATCAGGCGTTGGATTTCCTGCGTGCGGCCAGATTGTTTACCAGCCGTCGCCTCGCGCCGCATCCGCGTCCCTGTCGAGCGTGGCAACATTCCGTATTCCGCTGTCACCCAGCCAAGGCCGGTGTTGCGCAAAAACGGCGGCACGCGGCTTTCAAGCGAGGCGGTGCAAAGTACATGCGTGTCGCCCATTTTAATCAGGCAAGAGCCCTCGGCGTGTTTGGTAACGTTCGTTTCAATAACGATGTCACGCATGATGTCGGTTTTACGGCCAGATGGGCGCATGGAAGCCTCCGTTAGGTTTGGTTTTCCTGCCTCATAAACAAAGTCACGCCTTGCGTCCATCCTTGCGATTGACCCAACACGCCGGAATGCATAGTTTCACGGGAACCAAGGTGCCGAGACATGACGCAAACCACGCCACTTTCAGACCTGAACGCCCGCAGCCGCGAAGTTTTTCGGCAAGTGGTGGAGTCGTATCTGGAAACCGGTGATCCGGTCGGCTCCAGAACCCTGACGGAGACACTGACCGAAAAGGTTTCCCCAGCAACCATCCGGAATGTGATGAACGATCTTGAGCAATTGGGCCTGCTCGATTCCCCGCACACCTCGGCGGGGCGTATTCCGACACACCGTGGCTTGCGGCTTTTTGTTGATGGCCTGTTGGAGGTCGGAACGGTTTCCGGCAACGAGCGCTCCGAGATTGAGCGGTCTCTGGATACCAACGAACAGGATATTGCCGGGCTGATGGATAAGGTTGGGTCTATGCTGTCCGGCCTGACCCAAGGTGCCAGTCTTGTTCTGACGCCCAAATTTGAAAGCCCGATAAAGCATATTGAATTTGTTGCGCTGTCGCCCGAAAAGGCGCTGGTGGTTCTGGTTACTGCCGATGGACAGGTCGAAAACCGTCTTTTCACGCCGCCAATCGGCCTGACTCCATCCGCCATGCGCGAAGCGGCGAACTTCTTGAATGCCATTCTTGAAGGCCACACCGTTTCACAAATGCAAAGCGTTGTAGCCCGCGAGATCGAGCAGCGCCGCCAAGAGCTAGACCGATTATCGCAAAGTCTTATCAAAGACGGGCTGGCAATCTGGGTTGATGAGCCGGACGGCCGCGACCGTCTTATCGTTCGGGGTCGCGCGAATCTTGTTGAAGACGGTGCCTCGGAACAGGATCTTGAGCGCATCCGCCAACTGTTTGATGACCTTGAGCGCAAGCGCGATTTGGCCCAATTGCTGGATTTGACCGAAGAAGGGGACGGCGTTCGCATTTTTATTGGCTCCGAGAACAAACTTTTCTCACTTTCGGGTTCCTCTTTGGTGGTTTCCCCTTATATGAACGCTGAGCGAAAAATTATTGGCGCAGTGGGCGTGATTGGACCGACGAGGCTAAACTATGGCCGGATCGTTCCGATTGTCGATTTTACCGCGCAGCTGGTGGGCCGATTGGTGTCTCGCCGGACCTGACATAGAAGGCAAGCAACATGAGTGACGAAAAAGAAAACGGTTTTCTGGATGATATCGACGAATCCGAGGAAGAACTTGAGCTGGAAGAAGACGTGTTGGCAATGCCCGACATCGATTCCATAATCAAGGAGCGCGATCAGCTAAAGGACCGTTTGCTTCGTGCTTTTGCGGAAACCGAGAACCTGCGTAAACGCGCGGAGCGTGATCGCCGCGATGCAGAAGTTTACGGGGGCACAAAGCTGGCCCGTGATTTGCTGTCGGTTCAGGATAATCTGGAACGTGCGCTGGAAAACATCGACGATGACCTGCGCGAGCAACACAAGTCGTTGACCGAAGGGTTGGAGCTGACCCTGCGCGAATTGCTGTCGGTATTCGAAAAACACAAAATCGTATCGGTTGCGCCTGAAATCGGTGACAAGTTTAACCCAAAACTGCATCAGGCTATGTTCGAGGCACCGGTGCCGAACACCACCAAAGGCTCTATCATTCAGGTTATGGCGCCGGGCTTTGCCATAGGGGATCGTTTGTTGCGCGCAGCGCAGGTTGGCGTTTCGTCGAACCCGAGCAAACCAGCGCCTGCTCCTGAGCCTGCTAAGGAAAAAGACGAAGCCTAGTTCTTGGCTTTTTCACCGGCGCTAAATTCTGTGACCTTCAAAGCGTCGGCGAGACGCGTCTGTGCAGAACCGGGCCGCAACGGTTTTTGTTGCGTCTCGGACGGGGCCCAGCCGGTCAGGAACACGATCTCGAACGTCGCGGGGATACGCCCGTCGGGTTCCGCGAAATGTTCCGCATAAATGTCCATCGCCCGAATCAATGTTTCACGACGCATCGGCGTTTTGCGCCGCGCGTGCATGACATTTGTTTCCCCCATCGCCCGCAAATCCCGCATCAGATGCAGCGGGGTTTCATAGGTCACCGTCAATGTAACGCTGTCCGCGACCGGCAACGCCAACCCGGCGCGCTGGATTAACCCACCAAGGTCACGAATTTCGCCCATCGGGGCAACGCGCGGGGATAGGCCGCCCTCAACCTCGGTTTCCGCCTCGGCCAGAGACGTTCGTAATTCGTTAAGGGTTTGCCCTCCGAACATGGCCGCAATCATCAACCCGTCCGGCTTTAACGCACGGCGCATTTGTATCAACTGCCCCACCGGATCATTCGCCCAGTGCAGCGCCAAACCGTGGATCACCAGATCAAGCGAGTTCTCATCCAGTTCAAGCGTTTCTTGATCCTTAACAGACGCGAACTCCGAATTTCCGAGCATTTCGATCCATAAATCCGCCCTTGGCCCGATTACAGCGGCTTTCGTAAAGGTTTTATTAATCTCTTCCAGTCTTTCTGAGACTTGGTCAGCTATCTCGCGATGCAGGAATTCCCCTTCAGCGCCAAAGCTGGCCGCCCGCGCGCGGCGCTGGGCTAGAAGTTCGTGATCAAAAAGGTCTGGTGGTGCTTGCATATTCTAAAATCCCTCTGCGCAGTCAGATAACCCGCCTTGTCACCAAGGGGAAGGGTGCATTGCTTGATATCATCTATCCGCCACGTTGTCTGACATGCACGGAGCCGACCGAGCAAGCCGCCAGCCTGTGCGCAGCCTGTTGGGCAGGCACGACGTTCATTACCGGAGCGATTTGCGATGTGTGCGGAACGCCTCTGCCCGGGGAAACGGCCAGCAAGATCAAGTGCGATAGCTGTATCACCGATCCCCCCGCGTGGGATACAGGACGGGCGGCGGTTATTTACGCAGGCGTCGGTCGCCGCGTTGTGCTGGGTTTGAAGCATGGTGACCGGCTGGATATGGCAAGGCCGTTGGCGGAATGGATGGCGCGTTCAGGCGGCGAACTTTTACAGCATGCGGATGCTATCGTGCCCGTTCCCTTGCATTGGCGGCGGTTGTTTAAACGCCGGTTTAATCAGTCCGCAGAACTGGCGCAGCATTTGGCAGATATTTCCGGTACGCCGTATATGCCCGATTTGTTGGTTCGCGACAGGCCCACACCCACGCAAGATGGTTTGACGCGGCAAGAGCGGCACGAAAATCAGCGCGGTGTGTTTTCAGTGCACAAGCGCCGTAAGGTTCCGAAAAACATTGTTTTAATTGACGATGTTATGACCACGGGCGCGACTATTTCTGCGTGTGCGGAAACGCTGCGCGATGCCGGAGCGGAACGAATTGACGCGCTTGTCCTCGCCCGCGTTGCACGAGACGTATGAAGCCCTATATATACGTGCAAACATTCTTATGGAGTACCGCATGAAACCCGTCGAAATTTACACAACCCCCATTTGTGGCTTTTGCACTGCCGCCAAACGTTTGCTTAACAAGAAGGGTGTGGAATTCACCGAATACAACGTCATGATGAACCCTGACAAACGGACCGAGATGACCCAACGCAGCAACGGTGCTCGAACCGTTCCGCAGATTTTCATCGACGGCAAGCCAATCGGTGGTTGTGATGATCTGTTTGATCTAGAGGGCGATGACCTGCTCGACAAAATGCTGGCCTAAATGATGAAGATTGCGCTGGTTCAGTTAACGTCAAGTAATGATCCAGCGGAAAACCTGCGCTTGGTTGAGGGCTTCATCCGTGAAGCGCACGCTGGTGGCGCGGAGTTTGTTCTAACGCCAGAAACCACGAATATCATTTCGTGCAGTCGCAAACAGCAAGCCGAAGTTTTACATACTGAGGCCGACGACCCAACGCTGGTGCGTCTGCGAGATTTGGCGCGTGAACTGAAAATATGGGTATTGATTGGTTCACTGGGCCTGAAAACCGGCGATGCGGATGAACGCTTCGCCAACCGCTCTTTTCTGATTTCGCCCGATGGTGGAATTGCCGCGCGATACGACAAAATACACATGTTCGATGTCGATCTGGGCAACGGTGAAGTTTACCGCGAATCCTCCGCTTATCGTCCTGGCGTTAAGGCGACATTAGCCAAAACGGATATAGGAAATATCGGCATGACGATCTGTTACGACATGCGGTTCCCTGATCTTTACAGACAATTGGCGCAAGCGGGGGCAGAGATTTTGACCGCTCCGGCGGCGTTCACCGTGCCGACAGGGCGGGCACATTGGCACGCATTGTTGCGCGCGCGAGCCATCGAAAACGGGTGTTTTGTGCTGGCCCCTGCGCAATGCGGAGCGCATGATTGGGGTAAGGAGCCAAAGCGTGAAACCTACGGCCATTCCCTCGCGATTTCCCCTTGGGGCGAGGTGCTGGCCGATGGCGGCGAAACGCAAGGCGTGACTTTTGTTGATTTGGACCTTAACGATGTTGCAAAGGCGCGGGCGAAAATTCCTTCGCTTACGCATGACCGCGAATTTGAACCACCCGAGGCGTAATGTCCGATAAACTATCAAACGACCCGTTGGCGATCGCCTTTTTCAGCGAAATTTCCGCTGTGGATCAAATGACGCGAACCCGCTTTAGCCGCGCATTGCCCAAAGGGATGGAGCTGTCTCATTTCACCGTTCTAAACCACTTCGCGCGATTGGGGGGTGAAAAAACCCCTGCCCAACTGGCACGGATATTTCACGTGACCAAGGGGGCGATGACCAACACGCTTTCGAAGCTGGAGGTGGCGGGGTACGTGCATATTCGCCCCGACTGGGATGATGCGCGGCGTAAGTTCGTGTCGATAAGTCCAGCAGGCCACGCCGCGCGCGACGAGGCCGTTAGGGCGATTGCGCCTGTATTTGACGATGCGGTGGAAAGTCTGGGTCCGGATAAAATCCGCGCCGCTTTGCCGATATTGCGAGAGCTGCGGATATTTTTAGCCAAAGAAGTGTAGCTATTCCGGCTTAATGCTGGCCGTTACATAATTTACAGACAAGTCCTGATCGGAAATCGACCACGTCCACATAAGCGGGTTGAACACGAAGCCTTTGCGATCAACGGGCGTAAGTCCGGCGTTGTTAATCAACTCGAACAGCTCGTCCGGCGTTATAAACTTGTGCCAATCGTGCGTGCCGCGTGGCAGCCAGCGCATAATCACTTCGGCCCCGATAATTGCAGCCATATAGCTTTTGGGATTACGGTTCAGCGTCGAACACAGCATCAATCCACCTGGTTTCAGCAACTGACGACAAGCGGTCAGATACGCCAAGGGATCGGCGACATGCTCAATGACCTCCATATTCAATATAATGTCGAACTGCTCGGAGGCCTCGGCTAACGCCTCGGCGGTTGCATTGCGATAATCAATGTCGAGACCGGATTGTTCAGCGTGGAGCTGCGCTACGGGAATATTGCCCGCCGCCGCATCGGCCCCGATCACAGTTGCGCCAAGACGTGCCATTGGTTCGGACAGCAAACCGCCACCGCAACCGATGTCTAACAGCCGCAAACCCTCAAACGGTCGCAACGAATTTGGATCACGACCGAATTCCGCGCAAATTTGTTGCACGATGTATTCCAGCCGAATCGGGTTCATCTCGTGCAGCGGTTTGAATTTCCCCTTGGGATCCCACCACTCGGCAGACATGGCTTCGAATTTGGCGATTTCGGCCGGATCGACTGTTTGCGTTGCGCTCATCTTTTCTACCTGCCATGTTGGGGCGAATGATTAACTAATAGAGCATATATGCTGGAACATGCGAGCCATAAAGACGAGGAACCTCGTCGCAGCCTTTATTCTGCCCACGATGCGTTCCATACGCAAACACTAGAGGTGTCCGGTGGGCATTCGATTTATGTGGAACAATCGGGGCGTGAAGACGGGGAACCTGTGGTCGTTTTGCACGGCGGCCCGGGGGGTGGGTGCAGCCCGTCGATGCGGCGGTTTTTCGATCCTGACCGTTATCGTGTGATTTTGTTTGACCAACGCGGGTGTGGGCGATCAAAGCCCTATGCCAGTGTTGAAAATAACACGACATGGGATTTGGTCGAGGATATCGAAGCTATCCGCGAGAATTTGGGCATTCCTAAATGGACCGTTTTTGGTGGATCGTGGGGCGCGACACTGGCCCTGCTTTATGCCCAAGCGCACCCGATACGGGTTAATGCGCTGGTTTTACGGGGTATTTTCACAATGACCCAAGCCGAGCTGGATTGGTTTTACGGTGGTGGCGCGGGACAATTCTGGCCGGAAGCGTGGGCGGCATTTACAAGCATGGTGTCAGCGGAGGAGCGTCACGATATGATCGCCGCTTATCGTAAACGTCTGTTCGGGAAGATTGACGCCGATATAATCAAGTACTCCAGAGCGTGGGCGGCGTGGGAAAACACGCTGGCGACGCTCGATTCCAAAGGCCAGGGCGGGCGGGTGTCTGCCCATTATGCGCGTGCGTTTTCCCTGATTGAAAACCACTATTTCACGCACAAAGGGTTCTTGCGCGAAGACCGACAGATTTTCACCGATATGGGCAAAATCAGGAATATCCCCGGATATATTGTGCAAGGGCGCTACGATATGATTTGCCCTCCGCATACCGCGTATGCGCTGCATAAATTATGGCCAAAATCGCAATTGCGGCTGGTTAAAGCTGGCCATGCGATGTCCGAGCCCGCCATAACCGCCGAGTTGGTCGGTATAATGGACGAGATGGATTAATGCCTAAAGCTCTGCGGATAATTCTGGTGGTATTGGCCGTTGTCGCTGTCGCATATCTGGCCAACCAAGCCGGTGACTGGATCAGCCAACGGCTGAAAATGGAAATCACACCGGAAAACGAGAGCGTAATTTTTGGCGCAACCGTTATTGCCATAATTCTTTACGCTTTGTTAATTTCCCTGCCGTTCGTTCCAGGGGTCGAGATCGGGCTGGGGCTGATGGTTATGTTCGGCACATCGATGGCCATTCCGGTTTATCTATCGACCGTCGTCGGCCTGACCTTGGGGTTTTTCATCGGACGACTGGTGCCGGAAAAAGTGCTGTGCGGCTGTTTCGACTTTCTGGGCATGACACGCATCAGCAATATGTTGCGGGATTTGGCGCGAAAACCTGTGGATGAGCGCATGAATATGCTGCTTGAGCGCGCGCCCCGCCGATTCGTTCCATTCCTGTTGCGCCATCGTTACATCGCGATTGCCGTGTCGTTCAACATCCCGGGAAATTCGGTCATCGGCGGTGGTGGCGGCATTGCGTTTATGGCAGGCCTTAGCCGCCTGTTCAGTTTCCCGATGTACCTGCTGGCTGTCGCCATCGGAGTTTCGCCCGTAACGATCTTGTTTTTGATCTTCGGGCCAGCCATTCTTGGTTAGAACGAGGCTGCCAATCTAGACCCCTGATTAATCGCCCGTTTCGCATCGAGTTCTGCGGCCACATCCGCACCGCCAATCACATGTGCGGCAATGCCTTTGGCCTCCAAAGCATCGGCGAGGCGGCGTTCTGGCAATTGTCCGGCGCAAAGAACGATGGTGTCCACTTCCAGTAATCGGGGGTTTTCGCGGCCCTCGCCGGTGGAGATATGCAGCCCCTCGGCGGTGATTTCTTCGTAGTTCACGCCGCCGATCATTTCGACGCCTTTCATCGCAAGGGCCGCACGATGTATCCAGCCGGTGGTTTTGCCCAAGCCCTTGCCCAGTTTTTGCGCTTTGCGTTGTAACATCGTGACTTGCCGTGCGGCGGCTTCGGGTTTGGGGCCGGATGCGGCCAACCCGCCGCGCGTTGTGGAGGGGTCACCCACGCCCCACTCGGCTTTCCACTCTTCCAAATTCAGGGTCGGGCTTTCACCTTCCTGCGTAAGAAATTCCGCCACATCGAACCCGATTCCACCGGCACCGATTACGGCAACGCGTTTGCCAACATGAACCTTGTCGCGCAGAACATCGATGTAATTTACCACGTTCGGCCCATCCTGCCCTTTGATTTCAGGGTCACGAGGGGTCACGCCCGTAGCGATTACCACCTCGTCGAAATCGGAAAGATCGTTGGCATCAACACGTTGCCCAAGGCGCACGTTCACCCCGTAAACCTCCAGCATTCGGGCGTAGTATTCGACCAACCCGAAGAATTCTTCTTTGCCCGGAATCTGTTTGGCAAGGTTCAACTGCCCACCGATTTTGTCAGCCATATCGAACAGCGTAACCTTATGCCCGCGCTGGGCCGCAACCAGTGCCGTGGCCAACCCCGCCGGACCAGCGCCGACGATTGCAACGGATTTTATGATTTCAGCAGGATCGTAATTCAGTTCGGTTTCATAACAGGCGCGCGGATTAACCAGACAGGTCGAGGTTTTCAAGGCGAATGTGTGGTCCAGACACGCCTGATTGCAGGCAATACACGGCGTGATTTCATCCGCCTTACCCGCCGCGGCTTTGGCCATAAACTGGCTGTCAGCCAAAAATGGTCGCGCCATGGAAACCATATCGGCGCATCCCTCGGCCAGCACGGATTCAGCTACTTCGGGCGTATTGATGCGGTTGGAGGTGATAATCGGTATGGAAACTTCGCCCATTAACTTCTTGGCAAGCCACGTGAACGCCGCGCGGGGAACCGAGGTGGCGATGGTCGGAATGCGCGCCTCGTGCCAGCCGATGCCGGTGTTAAGGATTGTGGCACCAGCCGCCTCGATAGCTTTGGCGAGGGTCACGACCTCTTCCCATGTTTGACCGTTCGGGATCAGGTCGATCAGGGAAATGCGATAGATGATGATGAAATTCGGCCCGACGGCCTCGCGGCAACGGCGTACGATTTCGACCGGAAGGCGCATGCGGTTTGCGTAGGTGCCGCCCCATTCATCGGTGCGTTTATTGGTGTGGGTGACCAGAAATTCGTTAAGTAAATACCCCTCCGAACCCATAATCTCGACCCCGTCATAGCCAGCCTGTTTTGCGCGCTCAGCTGCGATGACAAAATCGGCAATCTGCTTTTCTATGCCCTCGACATCAAGCTCGGTCGGTGGAAACGGCGAAATCGGGGATTTGATCGCTGAAGGCGCAACCGCTTTGGGGGTATAGGCGTATCGTCCGGCGTGCAGGATTTGCATGGCGATTTTACTGCCCTCGGCATGTACGCGATCCGTCACAATTCTGTGGTTGGCAATGTCTGTATCGCTGAACAATCCCGAAGCGCCGGGCAAAACACCGCCCTCGACATTCGGAGCCATGCCGCCTGTGACCATCAACGCAACGCCGCCCGCCGCCCGTTCACCGAAGTATTCAGCGATGCGGTTCCAGTCACCCAGCTCTTCGAGGTTGGTATGCATGGACCCCATCAACACACGGTTTTTCAGCGTGGTAAAGCCAAGGTCCAAAGGGGCGAACATGTTTGGGTAGTTGGTCATAATAGCCTCCGGTATTTTCGGGCAGTCTGGCGTAGTTTTCTGGTGGAGTCACCAAGGACGCGGCGTCAGCTTAAAGCGCGCCAAGCCCTCCGTCGATTGCGATGTTTTGGCCTGTGGTGAAACTGTTCGCAGGGTCGGCGGCCCACAATATGGCCTGAACGACCTCGTTAACGGTTGCCAATCGACGCATGGGAACGCCGCGCGTCATATGTGCTTCGATCTCTGGATCATCAACCGCATCACCCGCCATCGAGGTGGCGGCGAAGCTGGGGCAAATTGCGTTAACGCGGATGCCTTTGCGGGCGTATTCCAACGCGGCGGCGCGGGTCAGGCCGACGACTCCGTGTTTTGATGCGCCGTAGATCGACAGCCACGGAGCCCCGCCCAATCCCGCAACGGAGGCGATGTTAACGATTGCGCAACCCTCGCCGGTTTTGGCGAATTGTGCTTCCATGACGGGAAGCTGTGCTTGCAGCGCCCAGAATACGCCCAAAAGGTTAACGTCAATTACCTTGCGGCATTCCGCTTCGGTTAAATCGGGGATTTTGGCCGGAGCATGCACGATGCCCGCATTGTTAATCGCGATGTCGAGCGCGCCGAAGGTGTCAATCGCGCGCTTAACCAGTTCTTTACTGTAGGCAGGATCGCTTACATCGCCGACAAGCGTGACAACATCGCCGGTCAGGCCTTCGCCAAGGCCCTCCGCCGAGATATCCCCCAGAACCAGCTTCGCGCCCGCATCTGAAAACAATTTTGCCGTCGCGGCACCAAAGCCGGCGGAGGCCCCTGTGATCAGTACCGTTTTACCTTTGAAGCTCATGACATTGCGTTTGCGAACAGGTTTTGGGATGCCTCGACGCTCATACCGCCATCAAGCGGGATGATTGCGCCGGAGGTGTATGCGCCACCACGTCCGCACAGAAACAGCGTTGCGCCAGCGATATCCTCGG
>ENA-OSCG01000035-OSCG01000035.1-marine-sediment-metagenome-genome-assembly--contig:-NODE-35-length-25171-cov-7.941312_pt1 | contig 25171 bp, 24 predicted proteins | sample MGYA00237880_ERZ529332 | MGnify/ENA primary metagenome ERZ529332 (study PRJEB26373, sample SAMN05710708) | marine sediment metagenome | biome: marine; feature: ocean trench; material: sediment... | reverse complement strand
TTACCTCTGAATCCGTAGTTATCACATTGAAGGAGCACTAGTCCTTGGTTACCCGGTTGATTTCAATTATATCGGTAACGCCAACCGCTACCTTATCCAGAGCGGAGCGGCGCAAGTCATTTATGCCTTCCTCCCTGGCCTGTTCAGCAATACGTATAGCGCTGCCGTCTTCGAGTATGATCCTTGCAATTCTGTCTGAAATCGGCATGACCTGAAACACACCTGTGCGGCCTCTGTAGCCTTCATGGCAATCCGCGCAGCCAACCGGTTTGAAGATCTCCAGATCGTCAATTTCATCTTCCCTGTAACCGGCGCGCAACAAGGCTTCTCTGGGCATATCGTCCGGTTGTTTGCATTTGTGCAGACGGCGCAGCAAGCGCTGGGCAATGATCAGATTAACTGCGGATGTAATGTTATAGGTCGGCACCCCCATATTCATCAGGCGTGTGACCGATTGTGGTGCGTCATTGGTGTGCAGGGTTGAAAAAACCAGGTGGCCGGTCTGGGCGGCCTTGATGGCGATCTCGGCTGTTTCCAGGTCGCGAATTTCACCCACCATGATGACATCCGGATCCTGGCGCAGAAATGATCTCAGCGCCCGGGCAAAAGTCATGCCCTGCTTGGCGTTGTGCTGTACCTGGTTAATACCGACCACGCGGATTTCGACCGGGTCTTCAACCGTAGATATATTACGCCCTTCGTCATTCAGGATATTCAACGCGGTGTAAAGGGTTACCGTTTTACCACTGCCCGTTGGGCCTGTAACCAGAATCATTCCATAGGGTTTGAGGACCGAGTCGTGGAAAATATCCCGTTGATGTTTCTCGAAGCCAAGACCTTCGATTCCCAACTGGGTTGCAGAGGAGTCCAGAATACGCAGCACGACTTTCTCGCCAAACATGATGGGGCAGGTAGAGACACGGAAGTCGATGGATTTCTTGCGTGACAGCGTCAGCTTGATTCGCCCGTCCTGGGGGACGCGTTTTTCAGCGATATCCAGTCCTGCCATGACCTTGAGCCTGGACGACAAGCGCCGCGACATTTGTATCGGCGGGCTGGCCACCGAGCTCAGGATGCCGTCGAGACGATAACGAATGCGGTAGGTGGTTTCGTAGGGCTCAAAATGAATATCCGATGCGCCTCTTCTGATCGCATCCAGCAACACCTTGTTGATAAACCGCACAACCGGGGTTTCATCAACCGCCGGGTCGGATGCATCTTCCTCGGCTGCGTAGTCGTCCAGTTGAAAACCGATATCATCGAGGCCTTCTTCCTGTTCAAACTCATCGAATACCGGGGTGGTGGACTGTAACGCGCGTTCTATCGCTTGTGCGAGTTGATCGGACGCAACGATGATGGGTTCAACGCGAAACCCGGAACTAAAGGAAATTGCATCGATAGCCTCCTGGTCTGTGGGATCAGAAACGCCAAGAAACAGTGAATTACCACGCAAATACAAGGGTAGGATATTGTGTTTTTCGATGAGACTTTCATCAACCAGGCTCAATGGTGCGAAGCTCAGATCGATGGCCCTGATATCAAGGTTCGGTATGCCGTATTCGACCGCTGCCGCGGACGCCACTGCCTCCGGCTCCACATCATGGCTCTTGATCATCCAGGCCAGTATGGTGAGGCCTTTTTTACCAGCATCGACACTGGCATCGATAGCAGCCTGCCCTTCCATCAGACCCTCAGCCACCAGCCTGCGGGCAAAACCACGGAGTTGACTGGCGGCTTTCAGTTCCGTATTCATACAGCGGGTCGCTCCCTATCCCCTCAGCCAAATTCCCCTCAGCCAAATAATACTATTATACTTAAATATTACCGGTTTGCCGCAAATTGCCGCATTTTAAAGGAAAAGCCTCCAGTTTGGTTTGCTGGCTTATCCTTTTTTTGCCAAAAATTCAACTGTCCCGGCAGGTTGACGGCAAGTATTTCAAGTACCCGGAAGGGGTGGCCCCCTGGGTGCAATTCCAGCGAATAAAGCCTGATGTAGTCGAAGTAGGCACCAGCACAGGCTCAATGACAATGCCACTGAGAGCAGCAGCATCTATCGCCGCTTCATTGACATCTATTGCGAATGCTCCGGTTGCAGCGGAATAGTTTCTAAGCCCCGTGCAGTAGTGACTGATGTTGGATTCATCAAGACCGGCCTCAGCCAGGGTGAGCGGCCATGCGCCAAGCGTCTGCTGGTATTCCGAAATGCCAAGCTTGGCAACGGCTGCTCCATTAATGCACTCAGCAATCTTGGCACGAATGGTGTAATCATTGTAGGCGGGAACCGCAAGTCCCACTAAAACCGCAACGATCGCTATAGTGATCATCAGCTCAATTATAGTAAAGCCCCTGGTAGAACGTATCTTCCTGAAGAAATACACTGCTGCTATCCTGTCCCGCCTTTCTTCGGATTGCAGTCTTAGCCAAATGCTGCAATCCGAAACACCAGGTTGCGTCGCAACCCTGTATCCCTGTCCTAAGTCGGACGATGATTTCCCCTAGCTGGTCTAGTATAGATGTATCCGGGTCGTTTGTAAATACGTGGTTGTTAAAATAACTCTATGAATCAAAAAGAAAAACCCCTGACGGGGCAGGGGTTTTCTCATACAGCTGTTGTTGAAATTTACTCGACCGTAGTATTAGGTACCCCGGCAAGTTGATGGCAGATACTTGGCATTTGCTGCGTCTTCGGCGCCGTTTGTGCATTCCCAAGTGATGGTACCTGAGCCGAGCGCTGTCGGTGTTAATTTAGCTATGATACCCGATGCACCTACAGCACCTACGTTAATTGTTATTGTTCCTCCGGAATATGTGGAGGCTAAACAGAAGGTGCTTAAACCGGTAGTGGCATCAATACCAAGCTCATCTGAAGTCGGCCAGCTCGAGCCGTCAGTCATGCGGAATTCTGAAACTGCCAGCTTAAGCGGTGCTGCGCCATTGATACATTCGCTTACTTTCGCACGAATGGTGTAATCCTGATAGGCCGGTACGGCCAGTGCGACCAGAATGGCCACGATGGCGATCACGATCATCAGTTCGATCAGGGTGAAACCCTGTTGCATATTACGTTTCATTTTGTTCACTTCAATACCCTCCAATGGTCGTTTGACGGACTGCTCGATACAATACCGGCGTTTTATCCCCTCAATATTCCTGGGATACCGCATTTTATAATGCAACTTGCATGCCAGACAGGAATTCCCTGTTAATTCAAACACATAATTCCATAACCTTGCCTGAGAAAGGAGGGCGGGTGTGCGAATTGTCAAAAAGTGACAAAAAATGTCACCTGATCAATGCCGGTTGTGCGTACTGGGGAAAACGTATTCGCATGCTCTGCTCAGTCAATATCAAATTTCTTCAACTTGTAACGAAATGAACGGAAACTGATGCCGAGCAAGGCCGCCGCCCGGGTCTTGTTGTAGCGGCTTTTCTGCAACGCGTCTTCCAGCTCTTTCTTTTCGATATCCTCGATATAGGTATCCAGCGTCTGGTCTTCGCTGCGCCCGGCCACAGCTTGCCCCGGTTCAGTGAGCAGGCCCTGATCCAGCATCAGATCCTCAACCGTGATGGAATTGTTCTCACACATCGTGACGGCACGTTGAAGGATATTGATTAACTCCCGGACATTGCCGGAGTATTGATGATGCTTGAGTGCCTGCATGGCATCGCCGCTAATGACCGGCGTTTCAGTTTCCTCCCATTGTTCGGTGATCTCTTTCAGGAAGTGATGGACCAGTTGTTCGATGTCGTCTTTGCGCTCCATCAGGCTGGGCATGGGCAGTTCGATGACGTTCAGTCTGAAATACAGGTCACTACGGAATTTACCGGCCTCAACCAGGGGTTTGAGTGTCTGGTGGGATGCGCTGATTATGCGCACATCTACCGGCACTTCCTGGCGTGCGCCGATTGGCAGTACCGCCTTTTCCTGTATTGCACGTAACAGCTTCACCTGCATATGCAAGGGCAAATCTGCCACTTCGTCCAGCATCAGGGTGCCGCCGTCTGCGGCCTGGAAAAGCCCCTCCTTGTCGGTGTTTGCGCCGGTGAAACTGCCTTTGCGGTGGCCGAAAAATTCACTTTCCATTAATTCTGTCGGGATGGCGCCGCAGTTGACCGGCACGAACGGCTGGTCAGCGCGCGGTCCGAGGTCGTGAATGAGGCGTGCTGCCAGTTCCTTGCCGGATCCGGACTCACCGCTGACCAGCACCGGTGCCTGGCTGCGTGCCAGCTTTTTGATCATGACTTTGCATTTTTGTATGGCCTCGGAACTGCCGGTCAGTCTCTCCAGACCAGCGTTGATAAAGGGACTGTCGGTGTCAGCAGTGGTAGCGGTTTCCCGGAGTTCTGCATCATGCAGTTTAAGTGCTGTATTGACCAGCTTGCGGAGAATGGACAGGTCAACCGGTTTGGAAACGAAATCAAATGCGCCAATTTTCAGCGCCAGTACGGCATCTTCAACTTTCCCATAGGCTGTAATCACCGCGGCCGGTAACTGCGGATACTTCTCGGCGATCTCACGTATCAGATCCAGGCCGTTGCCATCCGGCAGACGCATGTCGGTCAGGCAAAAACTAAATTTTTCACTTGCCAGCGCCCGGCGTGCCGCTGCCAGGTCTGCAGCGGTGGTGACTTTCAAATTCATCCTGCTCAGTGTCAGATCGAGCAGTTCCCGGATATCAGGTTCGTCATCTACGACTAATACATGGTGCTGCATGGTTATGTGCTCTTTGTCCGCGCGCTGTTTTGTGGATACATTTACCGGCTTACTGCCTTTAATTCGCTGCCTGCCATTGCCAGGCGTATGTGGAACCGCGTGCCATACCCCGGTGATGAGTCTACCGTAAGTTCGGCCTGGTTGACCTCGCAAAGCTGCCGGGCGATATATAAACCAAGACCGGATCCCTGTTTGTGCGTCGTGTAAAAGGGTTCAAATATATGTTCGATCTGTTCACTGGGAATCCCGGGGCCGTTATCTTCTATGCTGATCAAACAATATCCCGTTTCGGGCATGGGTTCCATTTTTATGCTTACCCTGGGTGTCCCGTTCCCGGATCCGGCATGTTGCAGGGCATTTTCCATCAGTTTCCAGATGGCCTGGTGCAGCTGACTCCGGTCGAATAATACCAGCACATTTTCCGTGTGGAAGTCAGTTGTCAGGTCTATTGCCATCGCCGGCAGTGCACCTCTGAACTCCTCGGCGATGTCTTTCAGCCAGGCTTTTAAATCGAATATGTCGGGCCGCGATTTTTCCCGCCGGGACAGTTGCAGAATATTTTCGACAATGTTATTCATCCGCCGCGACTGGTTGTGAATGATATCAACCAGGCGGGCATCAGATTCGGGTATATCTGCTGACTCCGCCAAAAGTTGCGCGGCATGGCTGACAGCCGCCAGCGGGTTGCGGATTTCGTGGGCGATACTGCCGGAAAGTTTCGCCAGCGAACTGGCTGACAGCTCGAGCGCCCTTTGTGAGATAACATCGTTGTCTTCGAGAAAAATCAACACGCGGATTTCGCTAGAGCCGGGCAAGGATACGAATTTTGGTACTATCTGGGCCTGGCTTGCCTGCAAGGTGAGTGGCCCGATGTCGCGGGAAGGATCGCTGCGCCATGCCGCCATCGCTGCCCCGAGTTCCGGTGCAATGTCTGCCAGGGATTTACGTTGTTGGGAGGGGCTTCCCAGCAGAAACCAGGCCGACTCATTCATCAATTGAATGCGGTAATCACCATCAACTGCCAGCACACCACTACGCATGCGCCGAATGATCAGCTCATTGATTTGCTCCAACCGGGTCAACTCAAGAGCCTGCTGCTCTGTGAGCAGACGGTAATCTCTAAGCCAGAAAGAGAGCAGGTTAACGAGTACGGTAATGATAAAGGTAGTGGTACCGTAGAGACCTGCCTGGATCAAATCCGTGAGTGTTTTATTGCGCAGCAATAAACCAACCACTGATTCGCCAATAAACGCCAGCACCACCAGCGATGCGAGAAACATCGCCATGCGTAACGGCAACAGGATAGCCGCCGAGGCGCTGGCAAAAATAAGCAGTATGGCCAGGCCGCTGTCCAGGCCGCCAAACATGAACAGCAATACGGTCAGGAACAGAATATCGGTGAACAGCGATATCTGGGCCAGGAAGAAATGCTGGGCAGACCGTCGCCTGGCTTCGGCGGCCAGGTAAACAGCCATGACAAAATAGGAAATCAACAGCGTGCCGGCAACGGCACCATTGTCCAGATAATATGCTCTGACCAGCAGGCCGGTGAAAAATGCGACCATCAACATGAAGCTGATAAACAGTCTGAATAGATTCAGGTAGGTAACGATCCGGCGGGTCAATGCCGCAGGTAAGGGATAGTTGCTGAAATCTGCCGCCTGGCTCATTTTTCCCCCTGCGGAATATTGGAGAACGGAGTATTCCGGTTTTCGTCGAAATCCATCTGTCGTCTGTTTGTAAGCGCAGTATACCACCCACTAATTCGACCGGCTTGCCTTTGCTTTAAACTCCGTTTCAGGGGAAAATACCGCCTTTGGAACGGTAACCCGAAGGGACGGGTTCCATTTCGCCCACTGCGGCGTTTCTCCTCACTAAAGTATATACAATACATTACGCTTGTCGTTCCTTGCACAGACCAAAACGTCCTCCCGTCGCAGCGATCTGGCAACAGTTAACAGGCCTTTAAGGAGTAAGTATGAATTTCCATGAATACCAGGCGAAGGAATTGTTTGCCGGTTACGGGATACCTGTACCTGCAGGAACAATAGCGCGAACGCCGGATGAGGCGGTTATCGTGGCGCAGGGACTCGGTGGCCAGATGTGGGTTGTTAAAGCACAAGTCCATGCGGGCGGGCGCGGTAAAGCAGGTGGCGTCAAACTGGTGCGCAGCCTGGATGAGGTGCGCACGGAAGCTGCCCGTATGCTGAATATGCGCATCACCACCTACCAGACAGGCGGGCTGGCTTTGCCGGTGGACTCGGTGCTGATCGCCGCAGCCACTGATATTGAAACCGAACTTTATCTGTCTGTCCTTATTGACCGGGTGAACTGTTGTGTGACCTTCATGGGATCAGCGGCCGGAGGCGTGGATATCGAACAGGTCGCTGCCACCGAACCGGAGAAAATCGTTACTGTTCAGGTTGATAATATCGCCGGTTTTCAGGCTTACCAGGCCCGCCAGATGGGTTTTGGTATGGGACTTTCCAGCAAACATGTCAGGCAACTGACCAAGATAATGGCGGCACTTTACCGCTTGTTCATCGATAAAGACCTCAGCCTAATGGAAGTTAACCCGCTGATCATTGACGGCGATGACAAGCTGGTGGCGCTGGATGCCAAGATCACTATGGATGACAACGCCTTGTTCAGGCATCCGGATCTGGCTGCGATGCGTGATGAGGCACAGGAAGACCCGACCGAAGCAACCGCAAGCCGTCATGGGCTGAACTATATAACCCTGGATGGGAATATTGCCTGCATGGTCAATGGTGCAGGCCTGGCGATGGCGACGATGGATGTCGTTAAGCTCAATGGTGGTGAGCCGGCAAATTTTCTTGATGTTGGCGGCGGCACCAGTGCCGAGCGTGTAAAAGAGGCATTCAAGATTATTCTTTCAGGCGATAATGTTGCAGCGATCCTGGTGAATATATTCGGTGGCATTGTCCGCTGCGATCTGATTTCCGAGGGCATCATCGCTGCGGTGAAAGAAGTCGGTGTCAGTGTGCCGGTGATCGTCAGGCTGGAAGGAACAAAAGTAGATGCGGGCCGGCAATTATTGGCAGACAGCGGTCTGGCAATCATTTCCGCATCTGATCTGAATGACGCGGCGAGAAAAGCGGTGGCAGCAAGTAAAAACAACGTGACCAACAACGACGAGGTGGCGCAATGAGCGTACTGGTCAATAAAGATACCAGGGTTTTGTGCCAGGGTTTTACCGGTAGCCAGGGTACTTTTCACTCCGAACAGGCACTGGAATATGGCACACGGCTTGTCGGTGGCGTGACACCGGGCAAGGGCGGCCAGCAGCATCTCGGTCTGCCCGTGTTCAATACCGTGGCTGAGGCTGTTGCGGAAACCGGTGCTGATGCAACCGTTATTTATGTGCCACCGCCGTTTGCTGCTGACGCTATCCTGGAAGCAACCGAGGCGGGTATCGAAGTCATTGTCACCATTACTGAAGGTATTCCGGTACAGGACATGATACGGGTCAAGGCAGTTTTGCAAGCCAAGCCGGATACCTGGCTGATTGGTCCCAACTGTCCGGGTATTATTACCCCCGGAGCCTGCAAAATCGGCATCATGCCCGGTCAAATTCACAGTCCCGGAAAGGTAGGCGTGGTCTCTCGCTCCGGTACCCTTACTTATGAAGCGGTATACCAGACCACGCAAGCAGGCCTGGGTCAGAGTACGGTTATCGGCATTGGTGGCGATCCGATACAGGGTATGAATTTTGTAGATTGCCTGCGCTTGTTCCAGGACGACGAGCAGACCGAGGGTATTATCATGGTCGGTGAAATCGGTGGTTGTGCAGAAGAGGAAGCCGCTGACTTCATAGCCGGATATGTGAGCAAGCCTGTGGTGGCCTACATCGCAGGCGTGACTGCACCACCCGGTAAACGCATGGGCCATGCCGGTGCAATTATCGCCGGCGGAAAGGGCACGGCGGAAGCCAAGTTCGAGGCGTTGGAAGCGGCCGGGGTAACGACCGTTCGTTCTCCCGCCGACCTCGGTCATGCAATACAAAAACTTCTCTGATCTGCACTTGCGTGGCCTGCCTGTTATTGCAGGCAGTCCATTTGTCACCCTGGCTGGTTTGGCAAGATGATCAAAATCGCCCTGGCTCAACAGGACTTCCCGGTTGGCGACATGGCCGGCAACCTGGCCCGGGCATTGCAATGTATTGACCAGGCCGTTGCGGGTGGCGCCGATCTTGTCCTGTTTCCTGAAATGGCCATCAGCGGCTATCCGCCGGAGGATCTCTTACTGCGCCCCGGCTTTATGCACCAATGCCGCGCAGCCGTGGACACGCTGATTCACAGCGTGTCTGGTATCGATGTCGTCATTGGTCACCCCTGGCAAAGCGGCGCGCAAAGGTTTAATGCAGTTTCCTGGATTCGTGATGGCCGGGTCATCGGTCGTTACTGTAAGCAACAGCTTCCAAATTATGCCGTATTCGATGAACGCCGGTACTTTGCTGCAGGTTCCGGGCCATTGGTGGTGGAGTTGAATGGATGCAAGATGGCGACCCTGATCTGCGAGGATGCCTGGGAGCCAGGGCCGGCTTGCATGGCAAAAGCTGCAGGTGCAGAACTGCTGTTGGTTCTGAATGCTTCACCTTTTCGTGATAACAAGCTGGCAGATCGAGTGGCCATGTTCAACAGCCGGCATCAGGATTGTGGCTTACCCATGGTCTACTGCAACCTGGTTGGGGGGCAGGACGAGTTGGTTTTTGATGGCCGTTCAATGCTGATGGGCAGCGATGGGAAATTCAGCATCAATGCGGATCCATGCAGGGAAGAACTGATCACGGCTTGTTTTTCACCCGGCACCGGCCACTTGTACTTTGATGGCCATCAGGAGGATCAGTCTGCGTCAGGCAGTGAAATCCTTGCGAGGGAAGATATCAATGCCTGCATTTACACCATTCTGGTGCGCGGCCTGAAGGATTATGTGGTTAAGAATGGATTCAGCGATGTTGTTATCGGCTTGTCAGGTGGTATTGATTCTGCCTTGACGCTGGTGCTGGCCGCAGATGCGCTGGGTGCAGCGCACGTTCACGCGGTCATGATGCCGTCCAGACACACATCTGAACTCAGCCTTGAGCTGGCTCGCCAACAGGTTGATATGCTCGGGACCGCCTATCGTGAGATTCCCATCGAGCCGGCATTCGAAGCATTACTGGGCTCGCTTGAAGTCTCTTTTGAAGGCTGCCAGGCCGATGTCACCGAGGAGAACCTGCAAGCCAGGGTGCGTGGTAATTTACTGATGGCCTTATCCAACAAGTTTGGCTGGATGGTGCTGGCAACGGGCAACAAGAGTGAGCTGGCGGTGGGTTACAGTACCATTTACGGTGATATGTGCGGTGGTTTCTCACCCCTCAGGGATTGTTTCAAAACCCGGGTCTATGCTTTGAGCAATTATCGGAATGCTGTTTCACCGGTCATTCCACAGGCTGTTATTGAGCGGCCGCCCACTGCAGAACTGGCCCCTGACCAGCTGGACCAGGACAGTCTGCCGGAATATGATCTGCTGGACCAGATCCTGTATCACTATATTGAACAGGACTGGTCGATAAGTGACATTGTCGCCGCCGGTTTTGACGAGTCTGTGGTGCGCCATGTGGCGGCCATGGTGATCAGGAACGAATATAAACGACGCCAGGGTGCACCGGGTGTGCGTATCAGCTCAAGGGCATTTGGCCGCGACCGGCGTTATCCGATTACGTCCGGTTGGCATGAGGACAGCGCTGGCGCGCAAACCACTGGCGAGAATTAATCCTTGCCCCACGGCCACAAGCGGCGGAAGAATCCAGCGCCTGATTCACCTGTCACATAAGGGTGGTCAGGATAGTTAAGCACCATCACCTTCATCGTATCTTCGGCCAGTTCCGGCAAGCCCATCTCGGTATAGGAGATGTGCAGGATTTTCAGCGCATCCGCTGTCTCTGGGGTGCCGGGATAGGTCTCAAGGGCGTACCTCGCGCGGTTGGCTGAAGCAACATAGGCCTTGCGGCGCAGGTAGTAGCGGGCGACGTCCAATTCATAGAACGACAGGTTGTTACGCAGAAAAACCATACGCTGCCGCGCGTCGGGTGTATAACGGCTATCCGGGAAGCGCCGTATCAGCTCGTCAAAATCACGGAATGATTCACGCGCCGCAGTCTGATCCCGGTCGCGTACCCGTGACGGCATCATGCGCTCCATGAAACCCACCCGTTGATCGTAGTTGGTCAGACCGCGCAGGTAATAAGCGTAATCAACGTTCGGATGAGTGGGATAGGTCCGGATAAACCTGTCAGCGGTCGACAGGGCTGCTTCCGGCCTGCCGCCCTTGTGATAGGCGTAGGCAAGTTCAAGCTGGGCCTGCTCGGTATACCGCCCGAACGGATAGCGTGTTGACAGATGCCGGTACTCGCTAATGGCGCGCGACCAGTTTTTCGCATTCAGGTAACGCTTGGCGTCCTCATACATCTCTGCAGCCGGCTGATCGATTTCAGCCTCTTTATCTTTTCTGCAGCCGGGAACGATGACCAGCAGCAAGGCGATCGAGGCGGCGGTGAGCAGTTTTGAACGGATCGGAAACTTGATGGAAAGAGAGGATGGAAACATCTTAAGGCCTGGCGAAATACTGAAGGCGGAATGATAGCGAAAAGGGCCCGATAAAGCCATACAATAGAGTTTCGAAACTTCAGCGGTGAGAAACCGGGTTAGAACTCATGCCAAAGCAAATCAGCCTTGACCATCATGTCACTGCACAGCTTGCCGGTCTGCGGCTGGATCAGGCTGCCGTTGCGCTGTTTCCTGACTATTCCCGCGCACGTTTGCAGCAATGGATCAGGCAGGGTGAGTTAACGGTCAATGGTGCACGGGCCAAGCCAAGCGCCCGGCTTGGGGGCGGTGAGATTTTGCGTATCGAGGCACAAATGCTGCCCGAGGGTGAGGTTTTGCCCGAGGATATACCGCTGGATGTCCTATACGAAGATGAGCACCTGTTGGTGGTTAACAAACCGGCCGGCCTGGTTGTACACCCGGCTGCCGGTCACTGGGATGGCACCCTGCAGAACGCACTGTTGAATTTCGATCTGGAGTTGGACAGCTTGCCGCGTTCAGGGATAGTGCATCGCCTGGACAAAGACACCAGTGGCATCATGGTTGTTGCACGCAGTCTCAAGGCACATGCCAGCCTGGTCAGGCAGCTGCAGACACGCAGCATGGGCCGTATTTATGAGGCGGTCGTCAAAGGCGATATTCCCCCCGCGGGAACGGTGAATGCATCGATTGACCGCAACCCGCGGGAGCGCAAGAAAATGGCGGTGGTGGCTGGCGGCAGAGCTGCAACCAGCCACTACCGGCTGCTACAGCGCTTGCCGGGCAGCAGCCACATCGAGGTGTCGCTGGAGTCGGGAAGAACCCACCAGATTCGCGTGCACATGACGCACATTGGTTACCCCGTTGTCGCTGACTTGCTTTATGGCCGCGGTCCCATCAGGCAAAAAGGCCTCCCGCCAGCAGCTGTCAAGGCAATCAATGGCTTCCCACGCCAGGCTTTGCACGCCCGGACTTTGAAATTGATCCATCCGGGAAGTGGCGAGGAATGCGAGTTTCATGCGCCACTGGCTGAAGATATCAGCGGCTTGATTGCAACACTAAAAGGACTGGTTGATCCGGTTCGGAATGCTTGACCTGATTCAGCCTGATTGGCCGGCACCCGCGAATGTCCGGGCATTCTCAACCACGCGCAATGGTGGCTTCAGCCAGGCTCCGTGGAGCAGCCTGAACCTCGGTAGCAGTTGCGGGGATGACCCGCAAAAGGTCAGCAAGAACCGTAAGCTGTTGCGGACGCTGTTACCGTCAAAACCACACTGGCTGAGGCAGGTTCATGGGATACGCGTACTTGCACTGGACGGTAATCGTGAACCGGCAAGCGCAGCTGATGCTGCCACAAGTACGACTGCCGGTCGGGTCTGTACCATTATGAGCGCCGACTGCCTACCCGTGCTTTTTTGCGACAGGGCCGGCACAAAAGTAGCTGCAGCTCATGCAGGCTGGCGTGGGTTGGCTGCTGGCGTACTCGAAGCCACGGTTGCAGCCATGCAATGCGAACCCGGTGAGTTGCTGGTCTGGCTGGGTCCGGCCATCGGTCCCGGGGCATTTGCAGTCGGTCAGGACGTGTTTGATGCATTTACGCGAGCACATGGCGAAAACACCGTTGCTTTCAAGGCACACGGTGATCACTGGCTGGCTGATCTGTACGAATTAGCCAGGCTGGCGTTGAGGCGGCTTGGTATCGAACAGGTCGCGGGTGGTCAATACTGTACGCATCGGGAGCAGGACAAATTCTTTTCTCACCGGCGTGATGGCGAGACCGGGAGAATGGCGACGGTGATCTGGTTGACACTACACTAGAGATCTACGCCAACCAGATCACAGTTGATCGTCCACAAACTCAAGCGAAGCCGAATTGATGCAATAGCGCTGGCCGGTTGGTGGCGGGCCGTCGTCGAAGATATGCCCGAGGTGCGCGTCGCAATGCGGGCAGAGCAGCTCGATGCGGCTCCTGCCCTGGCTGTTGTCAATACGCTGGGTGATTTCCGCCGTATCCAGCTCGCCATGAAAACTCGGCCAGCCACAGCCTGAATGATACTTGCTGTCTGAGCCAAACAGCAGGTGTCCACAGCAGACACAACGATAGTGACCTTTGTCAACGTGATCGCAGTATTGTCCGCTGAAAGGCGCCTCGGTGCCCGCTTCACGGGTCACGCGATACTGCTCGGGTTCCAGTTGTTCCCGCCATTGCTGCGGGTCTTTACTTATTTTCTTCATGATGCCTTGCATTGTAATATATCCTTCCAGCCGTGTCGGGATACGATTAAATTCAAGGTATTTGATATGGACAAGCGGATATTCGAGAAATAAGTATGATCAAGGTTTTTGAGGATTTTGATATTACGCTCGTCGGTTATTACCAGTCGGTACTGGAAGCCAACGATATTCAAACTTTCATGAAAAACCAGTTTGGAACCGGCGGCCTGGGTGAATTGCCTTTTGTGGAGGTCGTGCCGCAACTATGGGTGTTGGATGCAGCGGAAGCTGAGCGTGCCAGTACCATGATCAAAGAGCTGCAGGACGGCTGACTTAGCGATCCTCCCCCCTTAATGCCCTGACTTCATTTTCCAGCCGCGCAGCGGTCAGCTCCCCGGGCGGTATCGGCCGGCCAATTCTTAATTCAATCTGCGCCCGGAATTTATACGGCCTGCGTTTGTGTAGCGGATCCCGCCGGCTGAATAAAGAACCCCATAAATTGCACAGCGCCATGGGCACCACCGTCACGGCTTGCTCATTGACAATTTTTTCCACCCCTTTTTTGAAGGCATTGATCTCTCCATCAGATGTAATTCTGCCTTCAGGAAAAATCCCCAGGACATGGCCCCCTTCGATCGCCGCATGGATGTGCTGATACGCTTGTTCGAGTATCTGCTCATTTTCCTGCCGTGCCGCGATGGGTATGGCTTTACCTGTCTTGAAAATAAACCTGAGTACCGGCAGCCGGTAAATCCTGTGGTCCATGACAAAACGTACCGGTCGCCTGATCACACCGCCGACAATCAGCGGATCGACAAAACTGACATGGTTGGCCGCTACGATCACCGCACCGCTTGCAGGGATGTTTTCCATACCGGTAACTTCTACCCGGTAAATGGTGTGGATCAACAACCAAACCAGGAATCGCATCAGGAATTCGGGTACCACAGTGAATATGTAAATTGTCACCACCAGGTTCAGTATGGCGGTGAACAGGAAGAGTTCCGGAATGGTAAAACCGGCGCTGCCGAGTAACAACATTGCGATAATTGCTGAAATCACCATGAACAACGCATTGAGAATGTTGTTACCGGCGATTACCCGGGAGCGATGCGACGGAACTGTGTTCTGTTGCACCAGTGAATACAAGGGCACAATAAAGAGACCCGCGAATACGCCGATCATCCCCAGGTCAAACACGATACGCCAGTTCGCCGCCACGGCAAAGAAGCTGCTCAGGGTCGCATAGACAGCGGGTTCAGCTGGACTGGCGAAGTACATGTCGATACCAAACACGGTCAGGCCCATGGCGCCTAACGGCACCAGGCCGATCTCGACCTGGCCACCGGACAGGCGTTCACACAATAAGGATCCGATGCTGATGCCGATGATGAACATGGCCAGCAACATGGACATAAGTTTTTCGTCGCCACCGAGGACGTTTTCTGAAAAACCGGGGATCTGCACGAGGAAAGTAGCACCAAAGAACCAGAACCAGGAAATGCCCAGCACGCTGTTGAGCACGATCCGGTTTTCCTTGATGAAGCGGATATTGCGGATCGTCTCCGTTACGAAATTCCAGTTGATCTTCAGGTCCGGAGCCACAGCCGGTGCTACCGGGATGCCACGACTGACAAGGTAGCCGCCAACAGCCGTCAACAAGGCAGCCCCACTTATCCAGACCGGCCAGTCGCTGTCAATGCCCATCAACAGCGGGCCGGCAATGGTTCCGGCCAGGATCGCGACAAATGTGCCCATTTCCACCAGCGCATTGCCACCGACCAATTCACGGCGATCCAGTACCTGCGGAATAATCCCGTACTTGATCGGGCCGAACATGGTGGATTGGAAACCCAGCAAGAACAACACACCGAGCAACAGCGGCAGGGAGTTCAGCCAGAACCCCAGGGTTGCCAGCAGCATGATAACTATTTCAAACAGTTTGATGCGGCGAATTTGCGCGGACTTCTCGTACTTGTCAGCAATTTGTCCGAACAGGGCGGAGAACAGAAAGAACGGCAGAATAAAAACCATCGCGCTGAGGTTGACGACCTGGTTGGTATTCAGGCCAGCTATCTGGCTGCCGTGGAAGACCAGCATAGCCGCCAGCCCGTTTTTGAAAATATTGTCATTAAAGGCACCCAGAGCCTGGGTGCCAAAGAACGGCATGAAGCGCCGTTGCCTGAGTAGCTCAAATTGTGAATGATTCGACATTTGGCCCGACATGTAGCACTGGTTGCCGATTTACTGCCGGCCTATCCCGCAACCGAAGTCAAAACACCCGCGATCGTGGCTGTCATCATCGTCGCCAATGTACCACCCAGCACCGCGCGCACACCCAATCTCGCAATGTCAGACCGGCGGTTGGGCGCGAGGCCGCCAATACCGCCTAACTGTATGGCAATCGATGCGAAATTGGCAAAACCACACAAGGCGTAGGTGGTGATCAACAAGGAGTGTTCGGAGAGTGACTGCCTGATCTCCACCAGGTGCATATAGGCCACGAATTCATTGATAATAATTTTCTCGCCGATCAGACCGCCGACCAGCATCGCCTCACTCCAGGGTATGCCGATAATCCATGCCAGCGGTGACAGGATGAAGCCAAGGATAATAGACAGGTTCAGGGGTTGACCGATCATAGTTGCAATGCCGGTTATCTCGCCGAACCATTCCAGAGGAAAGTTGACCATGGTGATCAGGGCAAAAAATGCCAGCAGCATACCGCCGACATTCAGCGCCAGCTTGACGCCATCTGCGGCGCCGTTTGCAGCAGCTTCGATAACGTTGGTAGCGGTTTTCTCCACCTCCAAATTGACCGTACCCCGGGTCAGGGACACTTCGGTTTCCGGTTTCAGGAGCTTGGCGATCACGATGGTCGCCGGTGCCGCCATCACGCTGGCGGCCAGCAGGTGGCGGGCGTAGAACAGTCGCAGGGCTTCGTCTGTGCCACCCAACATGGCAATATACGCCGCCAGTACGGCACCGGCGATGGTTGCCATTCCTCCGACCATCATCGTGAACAGTTCGGATTCCGTCATTTTGGCAATATAGGGCCGTACAACGAGTGGTGCCTCGGTTTGGCCGACGAATACGTTGGCAGCGACAGACAATGATTCAGAGCCACTGATACGCAAAACTTTCAGCATCACCCAGGCCATGCCCTGGACAATTTTCTGCATCAGGCCAATGTGATAGAGCACGCCCATCAAGGCGGCAAAGAAGATAATGGTAGGCAGCACCTGGAAGGCAAAAATAAACCCGAACTCAGTTTGATTGGCCAGGTCACCGAAGACAAACTGCGCCCCGGCCATGGCGAAATCAATGACCTTGATAAATATGCGGCTTATCAGATCAAAAAAGGCCCGCCCGCCCGGCACCAGGATGACAATCACGGCAAAAAGAATTTGCAGGCCGACACCTGCCGCAATCTGCTTCCAGTCTATTGATTTCTTGTTACTTGAAAATGCAAAGGCAACTGAGATCAGTACTGCCAGCCCAAACAAACCAAAAGCAATGCTGCCTATCATTCAGTACTCCTTGGAGGGGGAAGTTTTATTAGAGACGCAATGTATAGGCTTTACAGGTGGTTGGCAAATCGTAGCGGTTAAAGCTTGATGCCCACCCAATGTCTGCCAGCCCATGCTCGCGCACAGGCAACAGCCTGTCCGGAACGATACAGGCCGTTCACTGCCCAGACCCCGAGCAGGCCGAAGCCCAGCACCGGTCCCACCACATAAGCGCAGGGCAGGAAAAACCCCCATTGCGAAATAACGCTGATCCACATGCTGCGGCGTGTGTCACCGGCACCGATCAATGAATTCATCAAGACCATGCCGCAGGTGTCAAAACCGATCGCCAGTGCCCACAGGATCATCGGCAGATAGGCCAGCTGGCGGGTTTCCGGGTTGCTTAGAAACACACCCAGCAACGGATCGGCAAACGGTATCAAAAACATGCTGAGAGTGACCCCGTACACCAGACCAATGGCAGCGGTATTCCAGCCCCACATGGCAGCATCTTCCGTATCCCCCCTGCCCAGAGCGTTACCCACCAGCGTGGTGGCTGCCAAAGCAATGCCAAAAGCCGGCAAAATTGCGGTGATGTGGAAAGTCATCAAGACGTTGATCGCGGCCACTTCGGCCGTGCCTATCTGGCTCATAATCCACACCAGAGTGACCAGGCCGGCGGCGAAAAATAATTGTTGCAGGCTGGTGGGAAGGGATAGTTTGAATTGCTGCCACAAGGTGCTGCGGCTGGGAATCCGGTGCAGGAAGCCCTTGTCGCGTGCGTGGCGCAGGGCAAAAAAGAAATACAGTCCGGTGCCGATATACAGGGAAATTGTGGTTGCCAGTCCGGCTCCGGCTACACCCATCTCAGGCGCGCCGAGATGGCCGAATATCAACACCCAGTTCAGGAAAATATTGATGGCGTGCATGATCAGCAGGGTCCGCAGGTAGACACCGGTCATGTGGATGGCGCTCCAGTAACCACGGAAGGAAAAATTCATCCCGACAGCAACCATGCTGAGAATCCTGAATTGCAAATAGGGCACACCCTGCGCGATCACTGCCGGGTCATCGCTTAGAAACGCATAGGTTGACGGTATGGCCATGAACAGCACCGCACAAAGCGGCAGGCCGATGAGTAATGAAAGTATCAGTCCTCCATTCAGCGGGATGGCCGTCTCATCATGCCGCCCCTCCCCCAGGCGTCGTGCTGCCAGTGCCTGCACGCCGGCTGATAAGCCGATGATGAAGGAAATAGCCAGGTAATTTGTGAAGCTGCCAATACCGGTAGCGGCCAATGCCGTGTCACCGAGGTGGCCAACCATACCGATATCGACCAGATTCAGGATGTTTTGTGACATCATCCCGCCCATGATGGGCAGGGCGATTGCCCAGATTGATTTACGCCGGTCCCGATTGGGCCATAAGGCGTACGCTCGGTTAATGACTGAAGTCAAGCTGTCACGCCGCAAACAACAGGGTTTCGCGCGTGTCTGCAAAGCGGATATCCGGCCAGCGCTCTTCGGTTAATTGCAGGTTGATCCGTGAAGGGGCGATATAAACCAACTGGTCAGCCGCATCGCGGGCCAGGTTGCCCATCAGTTGAGCGGTGAAATCAGACAGTATTTTCTCATCATCGCAACTAAGCCAGCGTGCCGTCTGCACGTTCACATTCTCAAACACAGCATCCACGTTGTATTCGTTTTTTAACCGGTAAGCCACGACTTCGAATTGTAGTACACCAACAGCGCCCAATATCAACTCATTACCGATCAGCGGGCGGAAAAACTGGGTTGCGCCTTCTTCCGATAACTGCTTCAGGCCTTTCAGCAACGCTTTGAGCCTGAGTGGATCGCGCAATTGAACCCGCCGAAACAATTCCGGGGCAAAATTGGGGATGCCGGTGAACTGCAACTTCTCGCCTTCGGTAAAACTGTCACCAATGGCAATGGTGCCATGGTTGTGAAGTCCGATGATGTCGCCGGGCCAGGCCGTTTCAACATGACCGCGATCCTGCGCCATGAAGGTCAAGGCATTGGGTATCTTGATGTCCTTTTTCAGCCGCACGTGCCGGACCTTCATGCCCTGGCTGAACTTGCCCGAACAGATGCGCATAAACGCGATCCGGTCACGATGGGCAGGATCCATATTAGCCTGGATTTTGAAAATAAAGCCACTGAGTGTGGGTTCGATGCTGTCAACCTGGCGCCCGACCGTGGCCCGCGAACCGGGGGCGGGCGCGTACTCAACGAAAAATTCCAATAGTGGCGCGACGCCAAAATTATTGATCGCGGAACCAAAAAATACCGGGGTCTGATTACCGCTCAAATACGCCTGCAGATCAAATTCGTGGCTGGCGCCCCGCACCAGTTCAACTTCGTCACGTAGCTCCCGGGCGTCATATTCTCCCAGGCGTTCATCCAGCAGCGGGTTATCAATGCCCTGGATCAGATCGGCCTGCTGGGTGACATAGTTTTTACCCGATTCATACAGGTGCACGGTATCGTCCGGCAGGTGGTACACACCTTTAAGACGTGTACCCATGCCGATGGGCCAGGTAATGGGTGCGCACTCAATTCCAAGCACCGATTCAACTTCATCCAGTAATTCGATCGGATCGCGGCCTTCGCGGTCCAGCTTGTTGATAAAGGTGAATATGGGTGTCTGCCGCAGGCGGCACACATCCATCAATTTTATCGTCCGCTGCTCCACGCCCTTGGCGCAGTCAATCACCATCAATGCAGAATCAACGGCGGTCAGAGTGCGGTAAGTGTCCTCTGAGAAATCCGCATGGCCGGGTGTGTCCAGCAGGTTGATGATGCAATCCTTATAGCTGAATTGCATCACCGAAGAGGTGATCGAAATACCACGTTCCTGTTCCAGCTTCATCCAGTCTGAAGTGGTGCTTCGGGCAGCCCGCTTGGACTTGACCGCACCCGCCATCTTGATCGCTCCACCAAACAGCAACAGTTTTTCGGTCAGCGTGGTTTTACCTGCATCCGGGTGCGAAATAATGGCGAATGTACGCCTGCGGGCAACTTGTCGTTGTAGTTCTGACATGGATGAGAATCAGGCCGGTAACAGAGAGCTAAATTTTAACAGACCTGAGCTTGTGGGATGGATGAATTTTATGTGCAGCGCGTACGGTATATCGCGCCAGGCTGGCCTCACCTTTTGACCAACACACCATCTATCATCATCTGTTTGTCGGGTGTCACCGTACCGCCGTTGGGTGCATAGAAACGAAAGGGCATGGATTCCAGTGACATGCCGGCGTTTAACTGGATTACAAAATGCAGGTGGGGTCCGCTGCTGTAGCCGGTATTGCCTGAATTAGCGATCCACTGGCCGCTGCCGACCATCGCGCCGGGCCGCACCCGCAGGCTGTTGGGCTGGAGGTGTGCATAAACTGCCATGGTACCGTCGCTGTGTAATATCCTGACCTGGTTGGAGCGGGCCAGGTAACGATCCTGTTGGCCGGCGCCGTGAAAATCATCTTGCATATCAATCACCCGGCCGGCGCGCGCGGCCAGAACCGCTGTGCCGGTAGGCATGACGATGTCAACTGCGTATTGGTTGGGTGGTTTGTTATGGGTCTGTTGCTGGTCAAACCCCTGGCTGATCATGTACTTCAGGCCCAGAGGGAATGGCGGGTAATAATCAACGGCTGCCGGCAGTTGCGCAAGCGGTGCGCCGATCATGGTCCGGTACGAGAGGTGGAACCTGTAGCTTTTGCCGGCATCCGCCGGCTTGATTTTCAGCAGGCGTTTTTCAGACTGGCCAGCTAACACCAGCGAAGCCGGCAGGCTTGGTTGCGTGATGACATTTTCTGCGATCACCGGTTTGAGCGCCACCTCTACCGGCCCCCAGGTGTTATTGAAGAACGAATATTCAGGTTCCCGTTTGGTACCCAGTATGCGCATCGTAACCATGGGTTTCGGGTCAACGGGCATCTCCAGTAGCGCGAAACTATCATCAGATTCGGGTGGTGTTGAGCTGAAATGCCAGACGCCATCCTTATCTTTCCACTTGTACATGTCTCCGGCGTAAGCGGCGATCGCCATATACAGGGTGAGATGCAAAACTGCTGTCAGCCGCAGGATCAGCATGCCACTAGTGTTCACCGTCGATTTTAAATGGTTCAAAAACACGCATAGCCATGGCATGCTTCCCTGAACGAGCCTTTGGTGATTCTAACCTGTTGCAGGGAAATGCGAGGATAAAAATGTACCAGCTGAGCTTATATTACCAACCGGATTGTCACCTTTGTGATGAAGCAGAGAATCTTCTGAGTGCTTGCGGGCTGGGCGAAAGCTACCAGAAAGTGAATATCGAGACCGATCTTGAGTTGCTCAAGCGCTATGGCATCCATGTGCCGGTGTTGCAGCGCAGCGATCTCCGGCAGGAGCTGTTCTGGCCGTTTGACCAGGTGGAACTCGCCGCGTTTTTGGGCACTGAAGAATGAGCGCGCTGATGACCGGGTTGCTGCTGATGTTTGCAGCCGGGCAAGTGACCGCGGAGGTCATTGTGGCGGGTACACGGCAAATTGCCGACGGCTACCATGGATCACCGTGGCCTGCCTTATTCGGATGGCTGGTCCGCCTACATATCCCGGCGCGAAGAACGCCTGCCGTTAAAGACCTGGTTGCAGCAGCTGGCTGCTCTGTCGGTCAACTCACGGAACCAGACACCCAGGCCCTCGAACAGGCTTTTTGTACGCTCTGAAGTTTCCGCCATAAACAGGCCCAACAGAATATAAGCCACCAGCGTAGCAAAAGTGTAAAACACGCCCAGTACTATTGCAGCCAGTCTGACCAGCCAGACTTCCTGCTTGAAACGTGCGGCCAGCGTCATGCAGACGCCCAGTACCATCGGCTGCCCCCGCTTGCCGCTGAGGTTTCTCTTGATGCTTTCAAAAAAAGTGTCGTCTTGCATGGTTTTCTCCTGCTCTGCTTACATAATGCTCGGCTTACACAGTGTAACGATGCAGGTATCGTGCCAAATGTGCCATAAGGCCCTGCATGGGTTTTATTGGCACATTTGTAAAGTTTGGTGTAAATCTGGCTATAAGCCGGTAATTTTCACCAGCTATGGCGGCGCACAGTTGTTACGAAGGGTTATACTGAACATGCCCCTGAATCGAAAACAAGTATGACCGCATTCATTTTGAAAATTATAATGGCCTACCTGCTGGGTTCTGTATCCGGCAGCCTGTTGCTGGGCAAACTCAGGAAAGTTGATATTCGCCGGCAGGGCAGCGGCAGTGCCGGCGGCACCAACGCATTTCGAACTCAGGGCCTGTTGTTCGCTGTGGGCGTGGTAATTATCGACGTAAGCAAAGGCTTTGTCGCAGCCTGGTGGATACCGACACTGGATTTTGGCGGGTCAGTTGCGGTGCTCGATCCGGGTTTGCCTGTAATGGCGTGCGGCTTTGCGGCAGTATTGGGGCATTGTTTTCCGCTCTGGCATGGTTTTCGTGGTGGCAAAGGCGCAGCAACGGCCGTCGGTGTAATGATCATCATTGAACCCTGGTTATTATTGCCCGTTGCAATAACCTGGCTGGTGATCTTGCTGGTAACGGGCTACGTTGGTCTCGCGACCGTGCTTGCCGGTTTCAGTCTGGTACCGACAGCCTGGGTGCTGGGAAGCCGTTCCTTACTGATTTTTTCTGCTGTACTCGCATTGTTCCTGCTAGTGACCCATCGCAGCAATATGCGCAATCTTCGCGATCGAACGGAATACCGTTTTAAGCCCATGCATATTTTCTCCCGCAAGCACTAAACAGTGATCGCCCCGGAGCTGTTGGATCAGACCTTGATCCTGGAGCAGATGGATCATCAGGTCCGCAATCAACTTACCAGCCTGGTCATCGAGACTTCACTGGATTCAACCAATTCGGCTTTGCAGCGTCTTCCCGTCGCACAGCAGCATGGCACCGCCATCCTTGCAGAACACCAGAGCGCCGGTCGGGGCCGGCGGGGCAGACAATGGCATTCACCCGCTGGCGGCAACCTGTATTTATCCCTGGGCTGGCGTTTCAGGCAACCACTGGCTGAACTGGGCTGTCTGCCGTTGGTGGTGGCATTGTCCGCAGCGCAGGCGTTAACCCGCAGTGGGCTTGCAGGACACCGGGTCAAGTGGCCCAATGACCTGCTGCTTGGTGGGCAAAAGTTATGCGGGTGCCTGGTGGAAATGCAGGGCGATGCCCACGGACCTTGCTACGCCGTATTGGGCGTGGGAATCAACATTCGCATGCCTGCAGCAGAGGTCACCGCCAAAATCAATCAGCCGTGGACCGATTTGAGCGTCCATTTGCCCGATTGCTCACGCAACAGCCTGGCTGCCCTGCTGCTGGAGGAGCTGATTGTGCAGTTGTCTTTGTTTGCTGAAAAAGGATTCACGTCCTTTAAACAACAGTGGGAACAAATGGATGGACTCAAAGGGCAGCTTGTCGATATTGTTGCCGGTCAACGTACCCTGCGCGGGACGGTGGCAGGTATTGATGACAACGGAGCGCTATTGCTCGACACCGGCATTGAGCGATTAAGTTTGCATTCCGGTGAAGTCACTATAATGCCCCCATGTTCAGAATAATCGTCATCAGCCTGTTTGTAGCCAACCTGTTGTTGGTGGGCTTCGAGGCCAGCAAGCCCCCGGTGCAAACACAGTTGGCGGCCAGCGTGACTAAAACCGGTGGCACCCAAGAGGAAACCGCGGACACCCACATCCCCGAAACCGCGGACACCCACATCCCGACCATCCACCTGTTCAGTGAATTGATGGCTGATCAGGATTTGATGTCCGGTCACCGGCAGTGCTTCACTGTGGGGCCGTTTCATGACAAGGAAGATATGATTGCAGTCCGCAACCGCTTGCAGGAGACCTCGCTCAGCACCCGTGACCGACAGACCCAGGCGCTGGTAGAGAAAGGCTACTGGGTGTTTTTGCGCCCCTACCGGTCGCTGTTGGAAGCCAATGAAGTATTATTTGCCTTGCAGGGGCTGGGCCTGAAAGATGCCAGCGTTATGTATGACGGCGAGTACAGAAATTCCATTTCACTGGGTTATTTTCTTCGTCAGGAAAATGCACTGAAACGCAAGCAAGGGCTGGAAGCCAGGGGCTATGAGCCGTTGATGCGTGTTAAGCGCCAGGCAGAACCCCGTTACTGGCTGGATTATGAGCAAAATCCTGGGTCCGCCCTGATTGCTCTGGACATGCATGGCCGCCCGAATGACTTCATGCAGCGCAGTCTGCCATGCCCCGAGCAGGGTCTGTTTGAGACTATGGTCGCTGAATCACAGCAGCATGCAGAAAGTAAAGCGACAACAAGTGCAGATGTAGTGATTGAATCTGAAGACGGGTAAAATACATCCATAAATAAATCAGAAGTTCTCCAGGGAAAACATTGCGCCGACAGCCTTCAGCACCTAAAATCTCACCCCCCTGATAAATCCCGCGCCGGCATAGCTCAGTTGGTAGAGCAATTGATTTGTAATCAATAGGTCCCGAGTTCGAATCTTGGTGCCGGCACCATTTAATTCAATTAAATCAACAGAAATAAACTACCTCGACGTAAGCCTGCCTTCCGCAGGTAGGAATACAAAGTATTAAATTGAGTTTGCTATGCAAACATCCTGATTTTCCGATACAAGGGTCGGGGAATTAAACCTTATCTTCTCGTCCGCCGAATCCGCCAGAGGCGTAGTAGGAGAATTAAATTTTTAACATGAAGAAATTTGTATTATTAACGGGTATCCTAATTGCTTTTTCTTGTTCAGAAAAGAAAGAAATAAAACCTGCCGAAGATATTGATCCGGAATTTAAAAAGCAATTAGCAGACGCTTTTCAGGCGTATTTAGACATGAAAGAAGCGTTTGTGGAATCCAATGCAGCAAAAGTGAAGGAGGCCTCATCGAAAGTTGTAAAAATGTTGAAAAAGGTGGATATGAAATTAGTGAAAGGCGATAATCACATAAAGTGGATGGAGCAATTGAAAACACTGAATAAAAGTTTGGACGAAATAAGTGGTTCAAATGATATTGATGAACAGAGAGGTTTTTTTTCTACATTTAACGACATGTTTTATCAAAGTATAAAGTTCTTTGGCATAGTTAATGCTACAATTTATTACCAATATTGCCCTA
>ENA-OSCG01000034-OSCG01000034.1-marine-sediment-metagenome-genome-assembly--contig:-NODE-34-length-25184-cov-8.951092_pt1 | contig 25184 bp, 18 predicted proteins | sample MGYA00237880_ERZ529332 | MGnify/ENA primary metagenome ERZ529332 (study PRJEB26373, sample SAMN05710708) | marine sediment metagenome | biome: marine; feature: ocean trench; material: sediment... | reverse complement strand
TCAACAGGGGCGCGCAAGATACCAGAAAGATGGGGTCAGAGTAAAGTGCCAGAGTCGTCACTCTGGCACTTTACTCTGACCCCTGATAAGTCACTCTGGCACTTTACTCTGACCCCCGATAAGTCATAATGTGAATCGAAATTCAGCCACTGCCAACAAACCAAGAAATCCATGCCCCAACCTTTTGTCCACCTGCACCTGCACAGCGAATTTTCCCTGTTAGACAGCACGCTGCGGCTTAAGCAGCTGGTTGAACGTGCGCAACAACTGGGTATGCCGGCGGTTGCTGTCACTGATCAGTTCAACATGTTTGCCCTGGTCAAATTTTACCAGACAGCAGTAGCAGCCGGCATCAAGCCCATCGCTGGAGCGGACGTGCTGGTCAGTAACCCGGATGACCCGGACCACGCCAGTCAGCTCGTATTGCTGTGTCAGAATCGGCAAGGCTACCTTAACCTGTGTAAATTACTCAGTAAGGGCTATCAGGAGGGTCAGTACCACGGTGTTCCCTTTTTACGGCGCGACTGGATAAGGCAGCATTCGGCCGGACTCATCGCACTGTCCGCAGGCCGGCAAGGTGATATAGGCCAGGCACTGATCAACAATCACCCCAACAAAGCACGCCAATATGCCGGCGGCTGGATGAGAGATTTTCCAAACCGTTTTTACATTGAGATTCAGCGCACCGCGCGTGAACAGGAAGACCTGTATGAGCGCCTTGCCCTGAACCTGGCGGCCGAGCTGAATCTGCCGGTGCTCGCCACCAATGACGTCCGCTTTCTTGATCGTGGTGATTTTTCGGCCCACGAAGCCAGGGTATGTATTCATGACGGCCGCTTGCTGGCTGACAAACGCCGGGAAGTGCGATATTCGAAAGAGCAATACCTGAAAAGCCCGGCAGAGATGGCCGAATTGTTTGCCGACTTGCCGGCGGCACTGGAAAACGCTTGCGAGCTGGCAAAACGCTGCAACCTGGAAATGCAGTTTGGTACTTACTACCTGCCTGATTTCCCGACGCCCGACGACGAAAGCATCGAAACATACATTAAAAACGCCTCGTTGAAAGGCCTGTCGGAACGCCTCAATGCCCGTGGTCTGGCGCACGATTTCACCGATGATGACTATCGTGAACGACTGGAGTTTGAGCTCAAGGTAATCAACGATATGGGTTTCGCAGGTTATTTCCTGATCGTTGCCGACTTTATCCGCTGGGCAAAAACCAACGATATTCCGGTCGGGCCGGGTCGCGGCTCCGGTGCCGGCTCACTGGTCTCCTACGCACTGGAAATAACCGATCTTGATCCGCTGCAATATGAGTTGCTGTTCGAGCGCTTCCTGAATCCTGAGCGTATTTCCATGCCGGACTTCGACATCGATTTCTGCATGGAAAAACGCGATCTCGTCATCGATTATGTTGCCGCGAAATACGGCCGCGACCAGGTCAGCCAGATCATTACGTTCGGCACCATGGCGGCCCGGGCTGTGGTGCGCGACTGTGGGCGGGTACTGGGACATGGCTACGGATTCGTGGACAGCATTGCCAAGCTGGTACCCATGGAACTGGGCATTACACTGGAAAAAGCGCTGCAACAGGAGCCTGAGCTTAAACAGCGTTATGACGATGAGGAAGACACACAGGCACTGCTGGATCTTGCCATGTCACTGGAGGGCCTGACGCGGAATGCGAGCAAGCACGCCGGCGGGGTGGTGATAGCTCCCTCCCCGCTGACCGATTTCTCCCCGTTGTATTGCGAAGCCGGTGGCGGCAGCGTGGTCACCCAGTTTGACAAGGATGATGTTGAGGCCATTGGCCTGGTCAAGTTTGATTTCCTGGGCCTGCGTACATTAACCGTCATTGACTGGGCAATAAAAGCCATCAATAAGCAACTGGCTGAAGAAGGAAAGGATCCTGTCGTACTGGAAGACCTTCCACTGGACGACAGGAAAACCTATGAACTGTTGCAGGATTGCCGCACAACGGCAGTATTTCAGCTTGAATCCCGTGGCATGAAGGACCTGATCCGCAAGTTGCAACCGGATAATTTCAACGAGATCATTGCCCTGGTGGCGTTATTCAGGCCGGGCCCGCTGGAATCAGGCATGGTCGGCGATTATGTTGAGCGCAAACATGGCCGGGCTCTGGTCAGCTTCCCCCACGACGACCTCGAACCCATATTGCGCCCTACTTACGGAGTCATCCTGTACCAGGAACAAGTCATGCAGATCGCCCAGGTACTGGCCGGATACTCGCTCGGTGACGCCGATATCCTGCGCCGCGCGATGGGCAAGAAAAAGGCCGCGGAGATGGCCAAGCAACGGCTGGTTTTCGTCGACGGTGCATCCAAACGCGGTGTTGATGACGACCTGGCCAATTATATTTTTGACCAGATGGAGACCTTCGCCGGCTACGGCTTCAACAAATCTCACTCTGCTGCTTATGCCCTGATTGCCTACCAGACGGCCTGGTTAAAGGCGCATTACCCGGCCGCCTTCATGGCCGCAGTGCTGTCGGCAGACATGGACACCACCGACAAGATCGCAGCTTTCATCAGCGAGTGCCGCAAAATGGAATTAACTATCCTGCCGCCGGATATCAACCGTTCCACCTACGCCTTCCAAATGATCGACCCACAATCCATCAGCTATGGGCTGGGCGCGATCAAGGGCATTGGCAGGGCTGCTATCGACACCATCGAGGACCAGCGTGAAGCAAACGGGCCCTACGCCAGCCTGGATGATTTCTGCAATCGTATGGACCTGAGAAAAGCCAACAAGCGGGCGCTGGAAACGCTGGTCCGCTCCGGTGCGCTGGATACACTGGACCCGGACCACAACCGTGCACGCTTACTCCACGACCTGCCCCATAGCACGCATGCCGCCGAGCAGATGCAACGTGATGCAGAAGCCGGCCAGAGCGACATGTTCGGCACCGCACCCGTTGCAGCAGCCGGCAGCGAAAGGGGATTATCTGACATAAGCGCATGGCCCGAGCTACAAAAATTGCAGGCAGAAAAAGACTCGCTCGGCTTGTACCTGACCGGCCACCCGGTCAAAGTCCACCTTGCCGACATTCGACACTTCACTACCTGTGCGTTGAGTGCTTTACAACAGCGGGTAGTAAAAGACAGCCACCACGGGCGCGGCCAAAACAAGCGTGGTGTCCCAATGACACTTGCCGTGCTGGTCAACCCTTTGCGGCGGCGTACGCCACGTGGGTATTTCATTTCCGTAGAAGACCATACCGGCAGAGCAGATGTATTTTTATCCAATGAGGTATTCGCGACCTATGCAGACCTGATGAGCAAAGACACCATCGTGGTCATTGAAGGAAACGTGGCCGCAGATGATTTTAGCGGCAGCTATCGAATAACAGCGAACCACATCATGTCGCTGGCAGATGCCAAGACCCGCTTTTCGAAGGGTGTCAGCATTTCAGTTTCGGGCCCCGACGAAGGGCTTTGTGATGCCCTCGCCGCAACCTTCAGCCCCTATCAAAATGGTACTTCACCTGTGCATATCCACTACCGGAACCAGCGTGCGCGGGTGAGTCTTGATCTGGGGCCCGACTGGACCGTCCAGCCATGTGAAGAATTGATCGCAGCTTTGAATGAACTGGATGCTGTAAAGCAGGCTAATTTGCGCTATTGAGAACTTGCCAGAACAGGTATCACCAGATCAGGCATCGGCTGAACGGTAACGTCGATACAGAATCCTGACACGGCGCACATATTCACGGGTTTCTTCATACGGCGGTACTCCGCCATACTTACGCACCGCACCGGGACCGGCGTTATATGCAGCCGCTGTCAAATCTATATCATGGTCAAATTCTTTCAGCAGGCGGGCAAGGTAACGAGTGCCTCCTTCTATGTTGCTGACCGGGTCAAATACATTTTCGATCCGCAGCTCCTTCTGGGTTGCGGGCATCAATTGCATCAAACCCTGTGCACCTTTCGGTGACAGGGCTTGCGTGCGGTAAGCGGACTCTGCGTGAATAATGGCACGAATAAGTGCTTCCTCGACTGTAAATACCTGTGCAGCAGCCTGGATCACTTCACCAAATGCCTGCCGGTTCAGCGGAATACGCTCCCAATCCAGTTGCCGGCATTTGGAATCAGAAACATAACAGGGAAAAGAAAAGGTCTTGACGTTTTTCTGGTTGGATGGCCTGACGCTGGTGTAATGGACGATACCATCCTGGTCGGTAAATCTATAAATATCGGCGTGCAGCAACTGCACGGAACCCGTGCCTGTTAAAAGCAACAATCCAGCTACCCGCCACCACCACCGCCTGTGTTTCATCTCATTCCCAGAGCCAGGATTGGGGTAATTATGGCATACGCGGCTTTAAGCCACTAACCCGAACATTTCACCAAGGCGGACGACATACCAGATCCTTGATGAAATGTTCGGGCTAAACGGAACAAAAACCGAGGCCGTTTTTCTCCAGGTAGCGTTGGTGGTATTCCTCGGCAGGCCAGAACTCAGGTGCTGCCAGCAACTGTGTCACCAGCGGCTGTTGCCAGCGACCGGATTGATCCAAATCCACAATGGCCTGGCGGGAGATTTCCTGTTGTGATTCAGAGTGATAAAAAATGACTGAGCGGTACTGGCTGCCGATATCCGGACCCTGGCGGTTCAATGTCGTCGGGTTGTGCATTGTAAAAAACAGGTCCAGCAAGGATACATAATCAACCTGCTCCGCCTCATAACGGATCTGTACAACTTCTGCATGACCGGTCGTACCGGTACAAACCGCTGCATAATCGGGCTGTGGAATTTGCCCACCCATGTAACCGGCGGTCGCATCGAGCACGCCCGGCAATTCGCGGAACCTTGCTTCAACCCCCCAGAAGCAACCTGCACCAAATGTGGCAACATCAATCTGCCCGGTGATTTTCCTGTTCATGACTCTTTCCCTTCGGTGGGGCGACCCCCCACGCGGATCACAGCTTCCTGGGCCGTGCTTGCGACCAATCGGCCCTGCCGGTCATAGATCAAGCCACGGGCAAGCCCCCTGCCCCCGTAACTGCTGGGGCTGTCACAGGAGTACAACAACCATTCATCCACGCGGGCCGGACGATGAAACCACATCGCGTGATCAAGACTGGCCATCATCACCTCGCCCGATGCATAGGATATGCCGTGTGGCAAGGTGGCAGTTCCGACCAGGTGAAAATCAGAAGCATAGGCCATCAGCGCGCGATGCATCAGATCCGGCGCCTGTATCGTATCGCTTAAACGGAACCAGATATCCGAGAACGGGGAGCGCGGTCTCGGGTTGAGCAAATTCATTGCCTGCACCGGGCGAAAATCAAACGGCCCGGTACGCGAAAACCAGCGGCGCAAAAAATTCGGGATTTTCTTGAGCTGATCCTGGGACAGATCAAACTCGGGAGGCAGGTCCTCGGGCATTGCCACATCCGGCATCTCAAACTGATGATCCAGGCCCTCCTGATCCAGTTGGAACGACGCGGCCATGGTGAAAATTGGCCGTCCATGCTGAATAGCGACCACCCGGCGGGCCTTGAAGCTGCGGCCATCGCGGTTGCGGTCCACATCGTAGACAATAGGCGCGCTGGCATCACCGCCACGCAGGAAATAAGCGTGTAGAGAATGAATACTGCCTTCGTCCACCGTGCGGTTGGCGGCAATAATAGCTTGTGCCAGCACCTGTCCGCCAAACACCCGTGGTGTGCCGATGTCGCGGCTTTCACCCCTGAACAGGTTATCCTCAAGTGTCTCGAGGTTCAGCAGCTGAAGTAGCTCTTCCGTGGTATTTATTGAATCATTCATTTGTGTGTTGCATTATCATTACCGTATATCTGACCATCGCATGCTTAACCAGTGTATCCCAATGGCCAAATAATTCGCGGCGTAAACTACTGATTTGGGTCAACGGCAATGAAATACAACTGCTCATAAGCACATCATGATTCCAGGCTCAGCGTGAACACCCAGGCGACCTTTCTGTGGCACGACTACGAAACCTTTGGCGCTTACCCACAACTGGACCGACCGGCGCAATTTGCAGCAATACGAACCGACGCGGCGCTCGAGCCCATTGGTGAGCCACTGAACTGGTACTGCCAGCCGGCGGTCGATGTTTTGCCCCACCCGATCGCCAGCCTGATTACCGGAATTACACCCCAGGAGGCCCGCAAAAAGGGTCTTATCGAAGCCGAATTTGCTGAAAATATCCATGCCGAAATGATGCGGCCCAACACCTGCAGCGCCGGCTACAACAGCATTCGCTTTGATGACGAATTCAGCCGCAATCTGTTTTACCGCAATTTTTTCGACCCCTATGAACGTGAATACAAGAACAATAACTCACGCTGGGATCTGATCGACCTGGCCAGAATGTGTTATGCCCTGCGGCCCGCAGGTATCGAGTGGCCGCAGCGCGAGGACGGGTTGCCCAGTTTCAAACTTGAGCATCTCAGTGCAGCCAACAAAATACTACATGCAGGTGCGCACGAAGCGCTGGCCGATGTGATGGCGACCATTGGCCTGGCACGGCTGCTCCGCGACACTCAACCGCGCCTGTTTGACTGGGCGCTGAAAATGCGTGACCGACACCACGTGATGCAAATGCTGAGCCCGGCAAACCCCAAACCGGTACTGCACACCTCCTCCCGCATTCCTGCCAGCCGTGGTTGCACGACCCTGGTACTGGCGCTGTCCATTTGCCCCGACCGTGACAAGTCCGTCATTGTCTACGACCTGATGGCTGATCCGGAACCGTTGTTGAACGCCACTGCCGAAGAAATCTCTGAACGAGTCTTCACTTCGGCAAAAGACCTTCCTGAAGGGGTGGAACGCATACCGCTTAAAGCCCTGCACACCCATCACGTGCCCATGGTCGCTCCTGCAGCAACTTTAAAAGGTGTGGACTGCAAGCGCATCGGTCTCGATCCGCAGCGCTGTTTTAAGCATGCGGAAAAACTGACATCGGCTTTGCACGCTGTGCGCAATAAAGTGACAGAGGTATTCAAACCCTACCCGAACGAGCCCTATTCAGCGGAGGCAGGTCATGATCCGGATCACATGATTTACGCAGGCGGCTTCTTCTCATCAAGTGATCGCAGGCTGATGGACAAGATTCGCAGCACAAACCCTGCCGGTCTGAGCAAAAGTAAATGGGCCTTCCAGGATCCGAGGCTGGCAGAAATGTTATTTCGCTACCGGGCAAGAAATTTTCCGGACAGCCTGACGCCGGCCGAACAGCAGCAATGGCAAGCACAGCGACTGGCACGACTCAAGCGGCCTGCTGATGCCAGGCAGTTGAATCCAGACACATTTGCCATCGAAATTTCAGCTGCAAGAGAGGCCAACAAAAAGGATGGCCGTGCCCAGAATATCCTGGACCAACTGGAAGCATGGGGTGGTGAAATCTGTCGGTCCCGTTAATCTGTAGGCCATAACCCCAAATCAACTACTTACTACACCTTTCTCGATTCAATTCGAATTATTTATACACAAGTCGCTGATTGTCTTCGGAAGCCCCGCCCGACGTCCCCATATGGCCTTTATGCGACTGCATTACGGACATAAGTGATTGTTTATTATACATTATAGTAAATTGAGTAATTTTTGACCAATCAAGAGCCCTGCACCCACTGTCTACACCTCTGCAATATTACCCACAGGGTTATCCACAGTTTTTGTGGATAACCTGATTAAGCCGTATTTAAGCTCCGTCCGGGTTGTTCCGGATGCGAATACGTAAGCCATTTATGGCCACCCGTCGCCCTGATCAGGCGCCTTCTCGCAGTCGGTGAAACGAACTCGACATGACTGCCGTCTGAAAACTGTAACATCCAGATTCGGTGCGGTGAATCAGCCTTACCCGGGGTTGCCACTACACCGGTAATGGTCTTGCCGACCAGTTCAAAATCCACGTTCATTTTATATGCTCCTTTTCCGCTGATTGGAATTAGAACAAACATCGTTCTCAAATCATGAGAGCACTGCCAGGATTGAAAATATTCATCAGCGACCTGCTGAATACGGGTAAATCCGGCACCCAATATCAGCAAATCCTTACACAACTGCGGGTGAATCACCCCTATTTCCCGCTGCTGCTTTTGCGTAGCCTATAGGTGTTCCGCGTTGGCGGGATAAGCAAAACCATTTTGGTCATCTCAAATACAGGGGAATAAATATGAAATTGATAAATATGAAATCACTGCTTACGGTTCTCGCAACAGGGCTGTTTTCCATCTGGGCGTGGGCTGCACAGCCCGTCAATGTAAATTCTGCCAGTGCTGAGGATATTGCTGAAGCGCTTAAAGGCATCGGCATGAGCAAGGCGGCGGCTATCGTGGATTACCGCAATGCAAACGGCAAATTCAAACATATTGATGAACTGGTCAATGTCAAAGGCATTGGTGTTCGCACCGTTGACATCAACCGTGAGTTGATCTTGCTGGAAAACACCAAGCTCGCCGCCAGTAAGTAAACGACAGCGTGGTGCGGAATGATCCGGGTGGCGATATCATCCGGGTCATTTCATGCACGCGCTAATCAACCGGCTGGCGACGACTGAATGCGTGGGCCAGCGTTGAATGGTCCGTGTATTCAAGCTCACCACCCAGCGGTACACCGTGGGCGATGCGGGTAACGCGAATATTGTGGGTTTTGGTCATTCTTTGCAGATAGTACGAGGTCGCCTCACCTTCCACTGTCGGATTGGTCGCAATGATCAATTCTGCTGGCGGGTTTTTCTCGAGACGCTCAGCCAGTTGATCAAGTCCAAGTTCAGCCGGACCGATTCCATCCAGCGGTGACAATCGTCCCAGCAACACAAAGTACAGGCCCTTGTAGGCGGTTGCCTGTTCAATGGCCAAAACATCTACCGGCGACTCCAACACACACAGCAGGGTCTGATCGCGTCGGGGATTGGCGCAGATCGCGCAGATTTCCAACTCGGTAAGATCACGGCACTGCTTGCAGCGGCCGATCCGCTGCATGGCTTGCGCAAGTACAGATGACAGTTGCATGCCCCCTTCCCGGTTGCGTTCCAGCAGATGCAAAGCCATGCGCTGGGCAGACTTGGGCCCAACACCCGGCAAGCAGCGCAGGGCATCGGTCAATTGGTTCAGAAGGGGTTCTGTTGCCACAGGGGTTAACCGGGCCGGTTAACACTTGCCATTAGAAAGGCAACTTGAAACCCGGTGGTAACTGCATGCCCTGGGTCAGGCCGGACATTTGCTGCTCAGAAGCTTCCCTGATCCGGTTGACCGCATCATTGGTTGCAGCCGTTACCAGGTCTTCAAGCATTTCTACGTCGTCAACCAGGGAAGGATCAATCGAAATCCGCTTGACTGCGTGCTGGCCGTTCATGACCACGCTGACCATGCCGCCGCCGGCCTGGCCGGTGACTTCCATACTGGCCAGCTCTTGCTGGGCCTTCTGCATTTCCTGCTGCATTTTCTGGGCCTGTTGCAGCAGGCCTGCGATACTACCTTTCATTGTGGTCTCCTGATCTATCCTTTACTTCACTGGAGTGGCTGCACTGAGTCCGGAACAATTTTTGCACCGAATTTCTCCCTGATCTGTTTGACCGTCGGATCCTCGGAGATGGCGCGTTCCGCCTCGCTCAGCCGATTCATGGTAACCGCTGCTGCTGCCGTGGCCACTGATTGCAGCGGTTTAGATGCCGTGTGTAAATCCAGCTTCACCGCATGACCCAGGCGATCAGACAATGCCGTCTGCAAACTCTGAATCACGCTGCTGGAACCAAGGTGCTGCAGACTGTCCGGCAGCAGGAACTTCCAGCGATCATTTTCCGCAGACTCAAGCTGCAGGTTGCGGGCGAACTCCCGGACCGCGCCGCTTAACTTCAGGCTGGCCTGCAGACTGGTCCAGTCAGTACCGGATTCCCGGTTTTCAGGCGCAGCGGCAATTTCTGCGGCATTGTCAACGGCAGCAGCCTGGACTGCTTTCGACAGTTCAGGAGCCGTCGAACCGGCCCGTGCCGTTGTCGTTTTTTTGCTTGTCGGCACTGCACCAGGTTCCGGGCCGGACTGTGTTTCCACTGGCCGAAACGCCAGCATTCGCAACAGTGTCATTTCCAGCCCGGTACGCGGATCAGGTGCGATACCCATATCCCTGCGGCCGGTAACCGCAATCTGGTAATAGAGTTGGGCATCTTCCGCTGATATCTTATCGGCACGCTCTACCAGTGAATCCCAGTCCTCTCTTTCGGGATCACGAAAATCCGGTGCCGCCTGGATCAGGGCAATCCGGTGCATGGCCTCCGCCAGTTCATCCAATACCGCTTCAGGGTTGCGTGATTGCAAGGACAATTCATTGACGGTATCCAGCAATGCATTGGCATCCGCATCAATCAGCGCATCGATGATGGCGGCGATGTGAACATGTTCGATGCTGCCAAGCATGGTGGCGACATCAGCATCTTTCAGGCTGCCTGCGCCAAAGGCAATTGCCTGGTCCAACAGGCTGAGGCCATCACGCATACTGCCATCAGCGGCACGGGCGATACGCATAATGGCAGACGCTTCCGCCTCAACGGATTCCGCCTGCAGGATTTTTTCCAGCTGGCCGAAAATCTGATCCGGCAAAAGCCTGGTCAGACTGAAACGCAAGCACCGCGACAGAATGGTAACGGGCAGCTTTTGCGGGTCGGTGGTCGCCAACACAAATTTTACATGCGGCGGTGGTTCTTCCAGTGTTTTCAGCAAGGCATTAAAGCTGTGTCCGGAAAGCATATGAACTTCATCGATAATATAAACCTTGTAGCGTCCCCGGCTCGGCGTGTACTGAACGCTTTCAAGCATCTCCCGGGTATCGTCCACTTTGGTCTTTGAAGCAGCATCGATTTCCAGCATGTCAATAAAGCGGCCGGCATCCAGATCAACGCAACTGCCACATTCGCCACAAGGTGTTGAAGATACACCTTTCTCACAATTCAGACATTTGGCCAGGATTCTGGCGATGGTTGTTTTACCAACACCCCGTGTGCCGGTAAGCAGGAAGGCGTGGTGGATGCGATCCTGATCAAGACCATTGACCAGCGCCTGCACCACATGCTTCTGGCCGACAAGCTCGCTGAAAGTCCGTGGGCGCCACTTACGCGCCAGTACCTGATAACTCATAGGGAGTCCTCTGTTGCAGTTATCGACTATACCAGAAGGAAATGATGGCAACCCCCGCCCACCTTACCCCGGCGCCCGAGTTTGCTGCTGCCGCTGCTCCCTTCCGGGCCTGACGGGGTTCACAACGCTTCGGCGCGGGGAGACCGACGGGGGCCACCACTGGATTGCTCACTTGAACGCTCAAGCGGGCAGGAACGGAATTGTGCCGCATGCCATGTCGGGGTTCAATCATTCAATTGGATTTTTTCCGGTTTTTCCGGTTTTTCATTGCCGCGACTATTGTCACGTGAGTTGGATAACGAGACAATAGCGTTTTTACGTACTGGGTAATTATGTCACCTGCTGACGAACTGCATACAATCATTAAGGAAATGTTTTCCGCGCATACACCGGAAAGCTCAAACGGCCTGGCTGATGGTGGCCCATTGCCATGGCATCAGGATCAGGTGCTCAGGTCCTATGTGAAATCCTTATACACCGACAACAAGAGTTCGTCGCAATTCCGGTTTCCGGTTCAGTCGCTGCAGCAGGCTGTTGATGGTTCCGCTGGATTGACCGGCACACTCGCCGGCGGTGAAATCTCTACGGGTGATGAAATCATGGTGGCCGCATCGCTTAAACGTAGTCGCATCAAACATATAGACGGTGTGGACAGCGGCCGCGCTTCAATGGGCGATAAAGTGACCCTGGTACTGGAAGATGAGATCATCATCAAGCAGGGCGATATTCTGCACAGGCCGGGTGAGCCATTGCAGCGCAGCAACCAGTTCCAGGCGCACCTGATCTGGATGCACGAAGAACCGATGCTGCCCGAACGCAGCTACCTGCTCAAGATTGGCACGCAAACCACCACCGCGCAGATCACCGGCCTGAAATACACCATCAACGTCTCCGGTAATGAGCATCAGGCGGCAACCAAGCTGGAGTTGAACCAAATCGCCGTATGTAATTTCGCCACTGCGAATGCGATCGCGTTCGATGCCTATGCTGAAAACGTCAGGACCGGTTCATTTATTCTGATCGATCGCATCAGCAATAAAATGCTTGCTGCCGGCATGATAGATTTCGGTCTGCATCGCGGCCAGAACCTGTCCTGGCAATCCTTTGAAATCAACCGCGAGTTGCGTGCGGGGATGAAGAACCAGAAACCGGTCATCATCTGGTTCACCGGCCTGTCTGCATCCGGCAAATCCTCCATTGCCGATGTCGTTGAACAAAAACTCGCCGCTCTAAACCGGCATACTTACCTGCTCGATGGCGACAATTTCCGCCATGGACTGAACAAGGATCTGGGCTTTACCGACGCAGACCGCGTGGAAAACATACGCCGTGTGGCCGAGGTTGCCCGACTGATGGCTGATTCCGGCCTGATCGTGATGACAGCGTTTATTTCCCCTTTCCGCCGCGAACGCAGAATGGCCAGGGAAATTGCCGGGGATATCGATTTCGTCGAGGTATTTGTCGACACACCACTGGAAATTTGTGAAGCGCGCGACCCGAAGGGTATGTATGCCAAAGCGCGCCGGGGTGAAATCCCCAACTTTACCGGCATTAGTTCTGCGTATGAATCACCCGAAAATGCCGATATCCATCTTGATGCCGGCCACCGTTCGGCTGAGGAACTGGCTGACGAAATTTTGCAGAAGCTGCACCTGAATACTCCTGCAACCTGATAACACTGCCCGGCACCACTCAACCGGGGTAAAAGCTTTCACCCTGTGTGGCACGCTCGCGCAACCAGTCTGAAACGGCAAACCTGGGGCCATAAGCCCTGGCCATGCGGTCGCACACGCCGACGAAGTGCCTGATACCAACGGTATCGATAAAGGAAAGCGTGCCACCGGTCCATGGCGGGAACCCCCAGCCGAAAATGGAGCCGATATCGGCGTCAGCAGGATGGTCCAGCACACCTTCCTCAAAGCAACGTGCTGTCTCAAGTGCCTGGCGATATAACAAACGGTCCATGATTTCCTGCGCCAACGGCTGTTGTTCGGACAGCGGGTAAAGCTCCGCAAGTCCAGGCCACAGGTGTTTCTTTTCGCCTTCGGGATAGTCGTAAAAGCCCTTGCCGAAACGCTTGCCTTTGCGATCCAGATCCTCAACAAACTTGCGCAGGACCGCGAAGCCGGAAGCAAACGTGTAGTCGTCACCCTGATCCTCGGCGGCCTGCATGGTGATCTTGTAGCCAAGGTCGAGGGTAACTTCGTCCATCACCGCCAAAGGACCCACCGGAAAACCGGCCATTTTCGCAGCATTCTCGATCAGGGCCGGATTCACACCCTCAGCCAGCATGGTCATGGCTTCATTGGTCAAAGTGCCAAAAACACGGCTGGTATAAAAACCAGGGCTGTCATTGACCACGATCGGCGTTTTGCGAATCTGCCGGATGTAGTCCAGACCACGGGCAATGGCCTGGTCGGAACTTTTTTCACCGACAATCAGCTCGACCAGCGGCATCTTGTCGACTGGCGAGAAGAAATGCAGGCCAATAAAGCTCTCCGGCCGTTTGGATGCTTGAGCCAATCCGGTAATCGGCAGCGTCGAAGTATTGCTGGCAAAAATTGCACTTGCGGGAATAACCGCTTCGGTTTTCGCGGTTACAACTGCCTTGATTTCACGGCTTTCAAATACTGCCTCGATCACCAGCTCGCAGCCTTCCAGGTCGTCGTAGTCCGTGGTCGGATGGATCAGGTCCAATAATACCTCAGCCTTTTCTTGCGTAGAGTAGCCACGCTTGATCGCCTTGTTTAGCAATCCCTCTGAATACGCTTTGCCGCGCTCAGAAGCTTCAATATCGGTATCCAGCAACACCACCTGTATGCCGGCACGCGCTGAAACATAGGCAATACCCGCGCCCATCATGCCGGCACCGAGAATGCCCAGCTTTGTCACGGTGGATTTTTCGATACCTTCGGGACGACGTACCAGCTTGTCCGCTGCACCCTTGTTCATGAACAGGCTGCGCATCATATTGCGTGCAGTGACACCGGATACCAATTGACCAAAATACTGTGACTCGATATCCAGCCCGGTATCAAAGGGCGTGATGCAGCCTTCATAAACCGCCGAGATCGCGGCGATAGGCGCCGGATAATTGTGTTGTGTATTGGCCGCCAGCAGAGCCGTGCCAACCATAAAAGTCTGTGCATTTTTCGGCGTGTTCGCACCCGCACCACCCGGCATGCGGAAACCCTTGGTATCCCAGGGGGCCACCGGTTCCGGCTTCTTTATTAACCAGTCTTTTGCGCGTTGAAGCAACTCATCAGCGGGCGCGACTTCATGTACGACACCAAGCTCAAGCGCCTTTTCCGGATTCAATTTTTTGCCTTGCAAAATAACCGGCAATGCTTTCTCAACGCCGATCAAGCGGGGTAAACGCTGCGTACCCCCTGCCCCGGGGATCAAGCCGATGCTGACTTCCGGCAAGCCCAGCACCGCCCTGGGATGATCCGACAGCACCCGGTAGTGACACGCGAGGCAGAGTTCGAATCCGCCGCCGAGAGCCAGACCATTGATGGCGACCGCAAACGGCTTGCCACAGGTTTCCATCGTGCGGAATACGGCCGATAGTTGCCGGCTCCATTCATAGCCCTGCACCTGATCCACCCCCCGGTCATATGCCGTGCCCAGTTCAGTGAGGTCTGCACCCGCCACAAATGCGGCCTTGCCCGAAGTGAGGACAGCCCCGATGACGTTCTTATCCGTTGCGACTTTATCGACGCATTCGGACAAATCCGCAATCAGTTCAGCGCACAGGACATTCATACTTTTGCCCGGCAAATCGATTATCAGGGTCGCAATTCCGTCAGTATCGACGGTGTATTGAATTGTGTTGCTCATTGTTTTGTTTCCAAATACCGTGTGTCGTCAAGCAGCCTGTTGATCAGACCCGTTCAATAATGGTTGCTGTACCCATGCCGGCACCGATACATAGAGTCACCAGTGCGCTTGACAGGTTGCGTCGCTCAAGTTCGTCCAGCACCGTGCCGAGGATCATCGCACCGGTCGCTCCCAATGGATGGCCCATTGCGATCGCCCCGCCGTTGACGTTTATTTTGTCATGCGGAATATTCAGCTGCTCCATGAAATGCAGCACAACTGCAGCAAAGGCTTCATTCAACTCGTACAGATCGATATCCGCCACACTCATACCGGCTCGTTTGAGTACTTTCTCGGTAGCAGGTGCCGGGCCGGTCAGCATGATGCTGGGCTCGCTGCCGATGGATGCGAAGGCACGAATCCGCGCCCTCGGCTTAAGACCCATGCGCCTGCCCGCTTCTGCATTGCCGATCAGCACTGCGGCTGAACCGTCTACGATGCCGCTGGAATTGCCTGGCGTATGCACATGTTTAACCGACTCGACTTCGGGGTAACGCTGCAGAATTACTGCGTCGAAGCCACCCTGCTCACCGGGTATTACAAATGCAGGGTTCAGGCTGCCGAGGCTCTCGAGCGTGGCATCGGGTCGCATGTGTTCATCATGATCCAGCACCACCCGGCCAATGTGATCCCGGATGGGTACAACCGAGCCGTCAAACCAGCCCTGCTGCCAGGCATTCGCCGCCCGCTTCTGGCTTTCCACAGCATAGCTGTCCAGATCAACACGCGACATACCGTATTTGCTTGCAATCAGGTCCGCGCTGACACCCTGGGGAGTGAAATATGTTTTATACGCGACTTGTGGATCCGTTGCCCAGGCACCGCCATCCGACATCATCGGCACGCGTGACATGGATTCAATACCGCCACCAATAACCACATCAGACTGACCCGACATGATCTGTGCTGCGGCCGTGTTCACGGCTTCCAGTCCGGAGGCACAGAAACGGTTGAGTTGCTTGCCCGGCACAGTTTCTGCATAGCCCGCATTGAGTACCGCGACACGTGCGATATCCGCTCCCTGCTCGCCCACCGGTGCAACGCAACCCAGCACAACGTCATCCACCAGCGAAGTGTCGAGTTCATTGCGCTCACGCAACGAGGCCAGCACCTGGCTGGCCAGGTCAATCGGGGTGATCGCATGCAGTGAGCCGTTGGGCTTGCCGCGGCCGCGGGGCGACCTTACGTGGTCGTAAATATATGCTTCGGTCATGTTCTTTCCTTTATCACGGTGTGTTTGCCCCGAGTAAGGCGGCGATATTTTTTAAGCCGTTCGATGGTTGAGGGTCTGGTTTTTTTGCTCTGGTTTCGGCTGCAAACAACCTGAGTGATCGTGACAGGCAAGTTAATGAGTTATGCGTAATAATGTCAAGTGAAAGCCATGCAAATCGCGCAAAATGGTGGTCTTTCACAATTCGATGAATTCACATGTACACTGATCGCGGAGAGGCCATTGGCAAGTCAGGGAGATAAAAACAATGGGTGAACTAACCACGGTGCACCTCAACGCACCCTATCTGATCCTGATCGGTGATCTGGCGGACCCAACCTATGCCAAAACTGGCCAGGGCATTGTTGACTGGCGCCCTGACCTGGTTGCCGGGCAGTTGCGTTTTGCCGGCTGCGAAGTGGACATGGGCGTGCCCGACATGAGCGTCGCCGAGGCGCTGGAAGCGGGTGTCAAAAGCCTTATCATCGGCGTTGCACCGATCGGTGGTGTGGTGCCTGACAGCTGGTGGGTCTCCATTGAAGAAGCCGCCCGTGCAGGGCTGGATATCGTCTCCGGCCTGCATTTCAAACTGGCGGAGTTCCCAAGCATTGTGGCTGCTGCCGAGGCTTCTGGCGCACGCCTGATCGATGTGCGTATTCCACCCGCCAACCCGCCCGTCGGCACGGGTATAAAACGTTCCGGCAAGCGCGTATTAACGGTCGGTACCGATTGTGCCATCGGCAAGAAATATTCTGCCCTGGCGTTGCATGAGGCGATGCAGAAAGCAGGTATGAACTCGACCTTTCGCGCCACCGGCCAGACCGGCATTATGCTCGCCGGTGAAGGCCTGCCAATCGACGCTGTGGTCGCGGATTTCATCGCCGGCGCTGCGGAACTGATTTCCCCCGACAACGATGATGATCACTGGGACGTAATCGAAGGCCAGGGCTCACTTTTCCACCCCGGTTACGCGGGTGTAAGCCTCGGACTGCTGCACGGCTCGCAGCCGGACGCATTGGTGCTTTGCCACGATGCAACCCGGACGGTGATTTCCGGCTGGGAACACTACGACCTGCCATCTGTCCGGGATGCCATCGACCAGCACGTGTTGATGGGAAGCCTTACCAATCCGGATATCCGCTGTGTCGGTATCAGCATAAACACAGAAAAACTGTCAGCAGATGAGCGTGTTGATTACCTCGCGAGCTTGAGTAAGGAAACCGGACTGCCCTGCGTTGACCCGATCATTGACGGCTGTGGAGCCATTGTTGACCATATCAAACAACTATATCCGGAGGGTTAGGGTCGTGGACTTCAACATACACATTGCGGACTGGGAATTGACCGAGCCATTCCGCATCGCCAACGCCGAGTGGAGCAACTCCCGGTGCCTGGTCGTACACCTCAGTGAAGACGGATGCCTCGGGCGCGGTGAAGCCCAGGGGGTCTTTTACCTGGATGAGACGGCGGAAAGCATTTTCGAGCAGGCCCATGCCGTTGCCGCTGAGATCCGTAGTGGCTTATCCCGTCAAGAGCTACAGAACCTGATGCCCCCGGGAGGTGCGCGCAACGCCATCGATTGCGCCATGTGGGATCTCGAGTGCAAACAATCCGGCAAGACCATCTGGCAACTGACCGGCATCGAGCCAAAACCGGTCACCACCGTGTTCACCATCGGCCTGCAAGACACACCGGAAGCGATGGCGGCCAAGGCTGCTGCAGCAACCGATGCCCCAATACTCAAAATCAAACTTGACGGACATTTGCCTTACGAAAAACTGGCCGCAATCCGCGCCGCCCGACCGGATGCCGAACTGGTAGTGGATGCCAACCAGGCCTGGAGCTTTGAGTTATTGAAGGAGCTTCTGCCCAGATGTGTCGCTTTAAACCTGAGCATGATTGAACAGCCGCTGGCGCGCGGCGGTGACCACATGCTGGAAGGCTTTGCATCACCCATCACGCTGGCTGCAGATGAATCCTGTCTGCATAGCGGCGAACTGGAAATTGCGGCACGGCGTTACAGCATGATCAATATCAAGCTGGACAAAACCGGTGGCCTGACCGAAGGGCTGCGCCTGGCCAGAGCCGCCAGGGAAAAAGGTTGCAAACTCATGGTGGGCAACATGCTGGGTACCTCGCTCAGCATGGCACCATCATTCGTGATCGCCCAACTGTGCGATTTCGTGGATATCGACGGGCCGTTGTTGCTGAAATATGATCAGCCACTGGGGCTCAGCTACAACCAGGGCGTGGTGGACATATTTGATCCCGGCCTTTGGGGTTAGGCGCGCGACAGGTTACAATCAGTTCGACCACACAGCAAATAAAACCAGCGCTTAAAATCAGAAACTACCAGGGACAAGAAACCGTGTTCAATCATCTCGATGCCATACCACCTGACCCGATCCTGGGCCTTATTACCGCCTATGCAAAAGATTCAAACCCAGGGAAAATCGACCTGGGAATAGGCGTTTACCGGGACGAACATGGCAATACGCCCATGCTGGACTGCGTTGTTAAGGCGGAGAAAATCCTGCTCAGCACGCAGACCACCAAGACCTATCTGGGTCCGCCGGGTGTGGCCGGGTTCAACAATGCAATGACCGACATTATCTTTGGCGCAGACAGTGATGCGGTCCAACAAGGCCGTATCCGTACGGTACAAACGCCGGGTGGAACCGCCGCGTTGCGGGTCGCTGCAGAACTGATAAAAACGGCAAACCCGGACGCTGAGTTGTGGGCCAGCGATCCGACCTGGGCTAACCACCTGCCGGTGTTCTCAGCAACCGGTATGGCAATGCATAGCTACCCCTATTTCGATGCACACAGCGGTGGCCTGTTTTATGACCAGATGATTGATGCATTGCGACAACGTGGACCCGGTGACATCGTGCTGTTTCACGCCTGTTGCCACAACCCTTGCGGTGTCAGCCCGGCCCCGGACCAGTGGCAAGTGCTCGCCGACCTGGCTGCCGAGCGTGGCTTCACACCGATGATCGATATTGCCTATATGGGTTTTGAGCGCGGTATAGACGAAGACGCACTGGCGGTGCGCCTGTTTACAGAGCGCTGCCCCGAGGTGATCGTCGCCAGTTCCTGCTCGAAGAATTTCGCCATGTACCGTGATCGCGTCGGTGCACTCTCTATCGTCGCAGAAACCGCTGAAAAAGCAGCAGATCTGGAAAGCATTATCCACTATATCACGCGGCCGAATTATTCCATGCCCCCGGCACACGGCCCGCATGTGATCGACATTATCCTGCATTCTGCAGAGTTGACTGCGCTGTGGATTTCAGAACTTACCGGTATGAGAAACCGCATCAATGACCTGCGCCAAACCATGGCTGAAAAAATCGCCGCCAGCAGCATTCAACGTGATTTCTCGTTCCTGCAACGCCAATCCGGAATGTTCTCCTTTCTCGGCATATCGGTAGAGCAGGTTCAGCGGTTGCGTGATGAGTTCTCCATCTATATCGTCAACTCGTCACGGGTCAACGTGGCCTCCTTCAACAACGCCAATACAGACTACTTTATCGAAGCGCTGGCCACCGTGCTGGATGAATGAGGATTACTCGAACTCAATTATCAAGTCGCCCTGCTCCACCAACTCACCCGGCACCAGGTGTACCGCTCTGACGGTACTTGCCGATGGCGCCGTGATGGTGGTCTCCATTTTCATTGCCTCGATCACAAATAGCGGCGCATTCTTGTCGACCCTCTCCCCGGGCTCCACCGATACAACGGTCAGGCGTCCCATTAAAGGTGAGCCTATTTCATTGCGCTCCACTGCTTTGCGGTGTGCGGCGGTTTTGGGCACGACCGTCTCGTCACGCACCTGCACGCTGCGGGCCTGGCCATTGAGCTCAAACATCACCCGGCAAAAACCGTTCTCATCGGTGCTGGAGCGGTAAATAAAGCGAATGGCAATGGTTTTGCCGTGCTGCAGCTTGACCAGTATCTCATCACCCTGGGTGAGGCCATAGAAGAACGCCTGTGTCGGCAGGTAATGAACCTCGCCGAACTCTTTCAGATGATCAAAGTAACCACGAAAGACGTCCGGGTACATTTTGTAGGACAAAAAATCAAGCTCTGTCAGACTGCCATCAAATTCTTTTTTGAAGCGCGTGAATTCTGCTTCGTAATCGACCGGTGCCAGCGCCGAGCCAGGTGCTCCGGTAATCGGTTTTTTGCCTTTTAACACCATGGCACTGAGTTCCGCCGGAAAGCCACCCTCTGTCTGGCCGAGCTTGCCGGAGAACAGGTCGATCACGGAATCAGGAAAAGCCAGGCTATCACCCTGGGCCATCACGTCTTTTTCATCCAGCCCGTTGGCTGTCATGAACATCGCCATGTCCCCGACCACTTTCGAAGACGGTGTTACCTTGACGATGTCACCGAACATCCTGTTGACCGTGACATAGTTCTTCTTGATCTGCTCGAAACGGTGCTCAAGGCCCAGCGCGATGGCCTGCGGGCGCAAATTGGAATACTGGCCGCCCGGAATCTGGTGCTCATAAACTTCCGCCGTGCCGGCCTTGAGGCCTGACTCGAACGGGTAGTAGTACTCACGCACGGCCTCCCAGTAGTTCGAATATTCATTCAGCGAAGCCAGGTCAAAGGCTTGTTCGCGTTCATGGCCCTGCATGACCGCGATCAACGAGTTCATATTGACCTGTGAGGTCAGGCCTGACATGGAGCCAAGGCACACATCCACAATATCGACATTTGCCTCGATCGCCTTGAGCAGGGTTGCGCTCTGCATGGAGGAAGTGTCATGGGTGTGCAAATGAATGGGTATATCAACAGCAGACTTCAGTGCCGGGATCAATATTTCAGCGGCGTAGGGCTTGAGCAGGCCCGCCATGTCTTTGAGCGCCAGCATATGCGCGCCTTCATCCTCCAGCCGCCGCGCCATATCGAGGTAATACTGCAGGTTGTAACGATAACCGGGTTCGGTGTTCAGCACATCACCGGTATAACAGATGGTGGCCTCGGCTATAGCACCGGTTCGTTCACGCACCACCCTGATCGAATGCTGCATGCCCTCGATCCAGTTCAGCGAGTCAAAAATCCGAAATATATCAATGCCGTTTTGCCATGATTTTTCGATAAACTTAGCAATCAGATTGTCCGGGTAAGCCTTGTAGCCGACCGCATTCGCACCCCGCAACAGCATCTGCAGCAGGATGTTGGGCACCGCTTTGCGTAATTGCTGTAAACGCTTCCACGGACATTCCCGCAGGAACCGCATGCTGACATCAAAGGTCGCCCCACCCCACATCTCCAGCGAAAACACCTGCGGGTGGGCCTTGGCGTAGCCCTCGGCCACCGCCAGCATGTCCAGGGTGCGCATCCGCGTGGCCAGCAGTGACTGGTGTGCATCACGCAGCGTGGTATCGGTATACAGAATATTCTTTTGCTGTTTGATCCAGCCGCAGAACGCTTCAGGACCCATCTCGTCGAGCCGGTTTTTCGTACCCTGTGGGTATTCTGCAAGCCGGTTGACCGGCGGTATTACCGGTTTGCGAAACGTCCGCCCGTGATCCACAGATTTCACATCCGGGTTGCCGTTGACGGTCAGGTTGGCGATGTAACGCAGGGTTTTGGTCGCCCGGTCAAAACTTTTGGTGATTTTGAACAGTTCCGGGTGGTCCTCTATGAAAGTCACCGTGGCTTTGCCGGATGCAAAGGTCGGGTGCTCCAGCACGTTCTCAAGGAAGCCGATATTGGTCTTGACGCCGCGAATACGAAACTCGCGCAAGGCACGGTGGGCGCGCGCGATCGCCCCGTTCAGAGTGCGGCCCTGGGAGGTGACTTTGACCAGCAACGAATCAAAAAACGGTGAAACGCGCGCACCGGTATAAGCTGCTCCAACGTCCAGGCGGATACCAAAGCCAGCAGCACTTCGATAGGCAATCAGTGTGCCATAATCCGGCTGAAAATCATTCTCGGGGTCTTCGGTCGTGATGCGGCACTGGATGGAATAACCGCGAACCTGAACATCATCCTGGCTGTTAATGCCGATTTCCGGATCACTTAGCCTGTACCCGCGGGCAATCTGTATCTGGCTGCGAACGATATCAATTCCGGTAACCTGTTCGGTGACCGTGTGCTCTACCTGGATACGCGGATTCACCTCGATGAAATAGACGTTTTCTTCGGCATCGATAAGAAATTCAACCGTGCCGGCATTGCTGTACCCAACCTGCCGGGTAATGGCCAGCGCATAGTCGAGCAACTTCTGGCGTGTTTCCTCCTTTAACGAGAAACTGGGCGCGACTTCCACCACTTTCTGGAAGCGGCGCTGTACCGAACAATCCCGCTCGAACAAATGCACCAGGTTGCCCTCGTTGTCGCCCAGTATCTGCACCTCGATATGCTTGGGTGACTCGATGAATTTTTCCAGGAATACGGAATCATCACCGAACGCCTTGGCGGCCTCTCTGCGCGCTTCGTCATACGCAGCTTGCAAATCATCCTCGCGGCGCACCACGCGCATGCCGCGTCCACCGCCACCCGATACGGCTTTGAGCATCAATGGATAGCCGATGCGGGCGGCCTCACGCAACGCAATCCCGAGTGTATCCAGCTTCTCAGCGCTACCTTCGATAACCGGAAGCCCGGCCTTGATGGCATTTTCCTTGGCCTGTATTTTGTCACCCAGCTTCGCCATGACTTCCGGTGTTGGCCCGACAAAGACAATACCCTCCTGCCAGCAACGTGAGGCAAACTCGACATTCTCAGACAGAAAACCGTAACCGGGGTGGATCGCGTCCACCTGGTTCAGCCTGGCGACCTCAATAATGGCTTCAATATCAAGATATGGTTTTAACGGCTCATCATCGGCGCCCAGCTGGTAAGCCTCGTCCGCTTTGTAACGATGGGGAGAGTAGCGATCTTCATGGGTATACACACTGACCGTGCGAATACCCAGTTCCGCCGCCGCGCGCAGAACACGAATGGCAATTTCACCACGATTGGCGACGAGGATCTTGTCTATTCTGTGTATCATTGATACTTTCCAGCAGCTGAAAGTGTATTTATGCAATGTTAGTCGTGCCTTGTCTACAACCTTGTCGTCTTTATCGGCAATCGTCCTAACGGATAAGTTATCATTATTCGGCATGACAGGCGGCGTGCGAAACCATGAATTCCAGATCTTGCAGGGGGTTGTGTGATGAATGACCGAAAGTTCGAAATTCTGATGGGTTACCTACTCGTACTCGTACTTGCAGCTTGTAGTTCTGAACGTGACTTACCTGCTGAGGATCCGTCGGGTCACACTCAGCTGATAAAAAATGCCGTGATTATCGATGGTAGCGGTGCGGCAGGATATCTGGGCGACGTCCGCTTCGACCATGACGGGATCATTGCAGTCGGCACGCTTGAAGCCGTTGAGACGGATACGGTGATTTTTGCACAGGGGTTGGTTCTCGCACCGGGTTTCATTGACACCCACAGTCATCATGATACTGGCCTCGCTGACGCGCCCGAGGCAGTTGCTGCAATTTCCCAGGGCATCACCACGATTGTGGTCGGTAATGATGGGCAATCGAACTTTCCAATTGAAGATTTCAAACAGGAACTGAAGTCAAATCCACCGGCTGTCAACGTGGCGAGCTACACCGGCCACGGCACAATTCGCTTCAAGGTGATGGGCGCCGACTACAAACGAGAGGCAAATTCTGAGGAGATTGCCCAAATGCAGGCACTGCTTGCCAAAGACCTGGCCGGCGGAACACTGGGGCTGGCCACCGGACTTGAGTATGACCCCGGAATCTACTCCAACACTGACGAGATCATCAGGCTGGCGAAAACAACTGCTGCGGAAGGCGGACGGTATATCAGCCATATGCGCAGCGAAGATCGTGCTTTCCATGCGGCCCTGGAAGAACTGATCCTGATTGGCAAAGAGGCGGGACTGCCGGTGCAGATTTCACATATGAAGCTGGCCGCGCTGAATATCTGGGGTAAGGCTGGCGATGTGCTGCGCCGTCTGGAAGAAGCGCGGGCAGAAGGCATTGATGTGACAGCCGATGTTTACCCCTATACCTACTGGCAATCTACTTTGACCGTGCTTCTGCCGGAGCGCGATTTTGACGACCTCGACGCGGCCCGCTATGCGCTGGAGAATCTGGCGCCTGCGGATGGTCTCACGCTCACCGTCTACGCCCCGGATCCGGATCTTGTTGGCATGACCGTCGCCGACATCGCTGCAAGCCGGGGGAAAAGTAATGAGGAGACCTATCTGCAATTGATTCGGGATGCTTATGAAGGTTTTACTATAGAAGAGTTAGCCGCCATGGAGGAGCCGCGTGAAAGCGTTATCGGCGTCAGTATGTCCGAGCAGGATGTAGCAGCACTGGTCGCCTGGCAGCATACAAATATTTGCTCTGACGGAGCCACCGAAGGCCATCCAAGGGGCTACGGTGCATTCCCCCGCGCTATTCGAAAATATGTCCGTGAACAAAGTATTGTCACACTTCCAGACATGATCAGAAAAATGACCTCACTCAGCGCTGAACATGCAGGAATTGAAGGCAGAGGGCTGCTCGTTCCCGGCTACGCCGCTGATCTCGTTCTTTTCGACCCGGACACAATAACCGACAATGCGACCATCGAGCACCATGATCGCCTGTCCGATGGAATCGCCAATGTATGGGTCAATGGCGAAATGGTCTGGCAGAATCAGCAAGCCACCCGGGCGCGACCTGGTGTCTTTGTGGTCCGCGCTCAACTTGATTGATCGCTGTTGATGATCCTGGTGATTCTGGTAACGTTTGACCTGAGCATCACCTATCTGACATGACGAAGGGCTGAACATATGCATACGTGTAATGGTGGATGCCACTGCGGGCGGGTAAGATTTGAAGTCGATGTTCCGGATTCCATCAGTGTGCACCGCTGTAACTGTTCGATTTGCCAGAAATCCGGTTATCTGCACCTGATTGTTCCGGCGAACCGGTTCCGCT
>ENA-OSCG01000033-OSCG01000033.1-marine-sediment-metagenome-genome-assembly--contig:-NODE-33-length-25185-cov-7.593554_pt1 | contig 25185 bp, 27 predicted proteins | sample MGYA00237880_ERZ529332 | MGnify/ENA primary metagenome ERZ529332 (study PRJEB26373, sample SAMN05710708) | marine sediment metagenome | biome: marine; feature: ocean trench; material: sediment... | reverse complement strand
CTCCACCGGACCCAAAAAAGCTACGCCTTTTTAGTCCGCTTAACTCGGCGTTATGTGCAAGTAGACAAAACTTGACAGTAGTATCAATAGTGATACTATTTATTAGTGGGCGATTTAGCTAAATCTCTTGAGCAAATGAAGTCGAATCCAAAAGGGGTTCGCTTTAACGAATTGAAAAAGGTCTGCGAACATTATTTTGGTAAACCCCGTCAAACTGGCACCAGTCATTGTGTTTTTAAGACTCCCTGGCCGGGAGATCCTAGAGTGAATATACAAAACGACAAGGGGAAAGCTAAGCCGTATCAGGTAAGACAGGCATTACTCGCCATTCAGAAATTGGAGCTTAAACATGATTCTTGAAACTGACAAATATACATATCGAGTTACCTGGTCGGAGGAAGATGGAGAATTTGTTGGGTTATGTGCTGAATTTCCTAGCCTTAGTTGGCTTTCAGTTGATCCCGAGGAAGCCCTAAAAAGGGTTCGTTCTTTGGTCAAAGAATGTGTAAAGGAAATGGTGCAAAGTGGTGAGACTTTTCCAAGCCCAATTTCCACGCGTCAATATAGCGGAAAATTCATGGTACGTGTTCCACCCGAAGTTCATCGACATCTTGCTACTGAAGCAGCAGAGTCAGGTGTTAGCCTGAACCGAATCGCCAGCGCGAAGCTAGCACAATGAATTCACATAACAAGACGTTAAAGTTCGTTCCGAGCCTACGGCCCTCCACCGGACGTAGCTGCGCTGCGCCGCTTAGCTCAGCGTTAAGCGGCATGGAATGGGCTGACTGCTGATGCTCTCCGCTTCATGTCATTGTGGTGCAGTACGCTCGCCGGACTGGCGGTACCGCCGCCGCTGATCACAGGGTTAGGGCTTAAGAAATAGAGTCACAATAAAAAACGGAGTTTACTCATGTTTATCATTCTTCTGAAGTTTTCAGAAAACAAACGTAGTGCAAGCCAATTCATGGAAGGCCATAATGAGTGGATAAAACAAGGGTTTGAAGATGGTGTGTTTTTATTAGTTGGCAGCCTTCAGCCCAACTTAGGCGGTTCTGTGATCGCTCATAATACTTCATTACCCGAGTTACAAGAGAGAGTAAATGCCGACCCATTTGTGGCTGAAAATATTGTAAAGGCAGAAATTCTTGAAATCACACCAGCAAAAACTGATGAGCGCCTGGGTTTTCTGATTGGCCAAATAAAGTGAGTAAAAAAACAATCAACGGAACTGATGGAAGGCCTCGCTGTAGTTGGTGCAGCGCTGCACCTGAATTTTTTGATTATCATGATAACGAATGGGGTTTTCCGGTTAGCGATGACCAGCGTTTGTTTGAAAAAATATGTCTGGAAAGCTTCCAGTCTGGTTTGAGTTGGCGAACAATACTTGTCAAGCGCGAGAACTTCCGCGAAGCTTTTCACAGCTTCGATTTTGAAAAAATTTCTGGTTTTACGAAACGAGACGTTAATAGGTTGCTTAAAAACGCGGGGATCGTGCGTCATCGAGGCAAGATAGAGGCTGTTATTAATAATGCCAAACGTGCGAAGGAACTTGTCGAGCGTGAAGGTTCACTTGCTGCGTTTTTCTGGCGTTATGAGCCGGACGAAAAGAAACTTTCGGAGCCTCAAGCAGTATCGATATCTGAAGAGTCGGCAGCCCTCTCGAAAGAGCTGAAAAAACAAGGTTGGAAATTTGTTGGGCCAACAACTGCTTACGCTTTTATGCAAGCAATGGGGCTCATAAATGATCATGTAGAAGGCTGTATAATCAGAAGCGAAGTGGAGCGTGCGCGTAAAGCATTCAAGCGCCCATGTAGTGATAAATAGTGTGTATTTGTGGGCTGCTATTTCAGTGGCTCACCAAAAATGCCCTAACGAATAAGGATAGATCGTGAGAGCGAAGTGAGCCACGATCTATCCTTATTCGTTAGGTGTCTGTGTTGTGCTGGTAATACCAAAGTGATACCATCATCGAATGAAAGTTGCTGTTTCCATACCTGATCCAATCTTTGAGGCCGCAGAACGGCTTGCCAAACAGCGTAATGTTCCACGCAGCCAAGTATTTGCCGAGGCACTTGCAGCATATTTGGAGCAGCGGAACTCAGAATCCATTACAGCATTACTAAATGAAGTATACGATCAAGAGTTGTCGAACGTTGATGCTGCACTGACAACGGCTCAATTTGCATCTATCAGCCATGAAGCGTGGTGAAATCTGGTGGGCCTCGTTACCGCTTGCAACCGGATCTGGGCCGGGGTATCGAAGGCCGGTTTTGGTCGTTCAGGCAAATTCTTTCAATGACAGCAATATTGCGACAGTTTTAGTTGCTGCCATAACTTCAAACCTGGCGCTTGCTCAAGCGCCGGGAAACGTTCGCATAAGCAAGTCCGATTCGGGTTTATCAAAACCATCTGTTGTGAACATTTCACAAATATTGACTATTGATCGTGCACTTTTAACAAAGCGAGTGAAATTCCTACCCGGAAAAATTTTGCGTCGAGTGAATGAAGGTTTAAGACTGGTTCTTGGTTTATAACACATACAAGGCGCTCCAGGTGTGGCCGTAGTCCGGTCATTGACCGCGGTTATTTATAAGAACCCGTGGGTGCTCTCAAGGCAGATTTTAGACCAGGGCGGGCCCTTACCACCAACAACCGCAAATTGACCTCATGGCTGGCCTGAGCACTTATCCCGGGGAAATTCTTCCAGTAACCGATAATATACACGGGGTTTTTTAACGGATCTGTACGCCGCTTGCCAAATCCACAGGCTGCCAGTCTGCCATGCTCAATAGCCAGTCACTGCCGTCACGTATCCAATCGGTTTCAACTGCAAATAATTGTCCGCGATCAGGCAGCAGTCCGCTGCCACCGGTGACCAGGATATTGAATCGTGCGGAAGCCTGATTACCGCCTTTATCCTGCACATAAATGGGGAAAAATTGTGCATGCAGACGCCGGTTTTTATTCATCTGGAATATCATGAAGCGATGGAACCCGCGCCGGTCCAGCGCCCCAAGCTGGCCGCTGAAATCGTCCGCCACATAGCCCATAAAGTCCAGGTGCCGGCCTTCTTCGGCGGCTTGCTCCATGTTTTCCAGGCTGGCTATGACTTGCTGCTCTACGCTGAGTTCCTGACCGCAGCCGCCCAGCAACAGACCCGCCAGAACTACGCCGACGGCAAATCTCATGTGTGCCTCATTTACCTTCATCCAGGTAGCGCTCCAGCAAGTGTGAAGCAACCACCAGCAGGTCGTGCTCGGTAATCAGGCCAAGCAGCTTGCCATCATCAACGACAGGCAGACAGGCAACCTGCTCTTCACGCATCAGGCGGATCGCCTCAACAGTGGTGGCATCAGAATTCACCGTAACCGGGCTTCTGTTCATGATCTCATCAACCGTCACCTTGTGCTCACCACCCACCCTGCCGGTTGCGACCAGTCTCAGCAAGGCACGATGGGAAACCAGTCCGACCAGTTTGCCATCATCATCCTCGACCGGTACATGCCGCACGTGCCGCCAGTCCATCAGCGCTGCGGCAAAATCGACAATATCGTCAGGGCGCACGGTAAACAGGTCGGTGACCATGAATTGAGAGACCTTCAGGTAACTGTCACGCCAGTCCTGCTGTTCACAGAAAGTAGCCAGTTTCCACTCGGATATCGGCTGGCCGTCAATTTGTTGTGCAACCATACTGGACACAAGACTACGCAGACGCTGGTCCTCGGTGCCGCGTCCCTGCATGTTGTTCAGGGACTCCAGCGCCCAGCGCGAGCCGGTTCTGCTGGTCGCGACACGGTCGCGTAAAACACCGAGATAGCGGTCAATATCTTGTTGGTCAACGGCGAACTTCTGCAATCCGTGCTCAGCCAGCGGTAATAAATGTTCGAGGATCAGTTCCTGGGCCGGCATATGCTTATCCCCAAACCAGTTCATTTGTGCGCGTATACCATCCCTGGCTGCCGCCATGAAGTTGGCCTTGATGTCATCAAACGGGATTAACTCGCGCACATCGTCGATTTTGTCTGCCATACCACTCATCATGCCTACGAAAAAAGCCATGTTGGCAATTTCATCTATGATGCTGGGTCCTGATGGTATAACACGATTTTCAATGCGCAAATGCCCAATGCCATTGTGCACGCCGTAGCAGGGCCGGTTCCAACGGTAAACGGTGCCGTTGTGCAGACACAGCGCTTTCAGTTTTGGTGCAATACCCTGTGCAACCATGGCCAGTGGGTCATCCTCGGTTTCAGTTGTCAGGATTACCCGGAAACGGGCGATATCCTCCTTGAAGATTTCCGTTACGCAACTGTCCACCCAGTGATCACCAAAGTGTACCCTTGGCTTCAGTCCCCGGGCCTGGTGGGCGCTTGAGCGGGCATCGACGGAGTATTCAAATACCGAGATACGGGTCTCATGCCACAGGCGTTTGCCGAGCAGAATGGGCGAATTAACCACAGCGGCCAATAATGGGCCGGTGATGGTCTGGGCTATATTATAAAGTTTGGCAAAATTATCCGGACTGACCTGAAAATGCACCTGGAAGCTGGTATTGCACGCTTCCAGCATCATGTTGTCATGGTTAATCACCAATTCGTCGATGCCGTTGATAGTGAATTGCAGGTTATCACCGCGCAACGCCATGATCGCATTATTGAGCGCGTGGTAACGTGGTGTCGGAACCATGGAATCAAGGCCAAGATCCTTCTTGGTCAGGGTGGGTAAAATACCAACCAGGGCAATTTCGCTGTCACAGGCCTGTGCTGCCTTGCGGGCCTTGGCATACACCTCTTGTGCTTCGGCCTCCATGCGGCCAAGGCAATCTGAATGAAATTCCTGGACTGAAAGATTGGCCTCAATATTGAACAGCCCAAGTTCATGCGTAAAGCGCTCGTCATCAATGATTTCCAGCACGTCGAGTGCTGTCAGGGCAGGTTTCTGCGCCTGATCGATCAGGAACATTTCCTGTTCTGCACCGATACGACTGACACCCGATTCCACCAGCCCTTCAGCAAGCATGATTTCCAGTGCTCTCACCTCATCAAGAAGTGACTTCATGAATGCCTGGCGAGTGGACTCGTCGGCGTATTGTTCGATGTTTTGTTCACCCATCAGGCAGTGCCTTAAGCAGTTGTCCCTGTGCTGATAATAAACACAGCCAGGCGGGTCGGCAAACAAAAAATCACAAAACAACTGCGCGAGGTCAAATATCATGCAAAAATAGTCGTCTGAAGTCAGCCGTATCGTGCTGTTGTCAATCTTCCCTCAGAGGTGTGTTAGTGATGGAAAAGCCCTGGCTTAGCAGTTATCCGCCCGGTGTGCCGGAAAGCATTGATCTGGGAGAGTTTTCCTCCATTGTTGATTTGTTTGAAAGAAGTTGTGACCGGTATGGAGACCGTGTGGCTTTCCACAATCTGGGTGCCGACCTGAGTTATACCGAACTGGATTTCCTGACCAGGAACTTCGCTGCTGCGCTGCAGGACATGGGCATGCGCCCGGGCGACCGCATTGCGCTGATGATGCCCAATACGCTGCAGTATCCGGTTGCATTGTTTGGAGCCCTGCGAGCCGGCCTGATCATCGTCAATACCAACCCGATGTACACCGCACGGGAATTACATCATCAACTGTTGGACGCCGGCGCCAGGGCCATCGTGGTGGTCGAAAACTTTGCATCGGTACTCGAAAGTATCCGTGATGAGGTTCCACTTGAATACATCATCACAACCGGTATCGGCGATTTGCTGAACTTCCCCAAGTCAGTGCTGGTCAACTTCATCCTGCGCCATGTTAAAAGAACCATTCCAGCCTGGTCTTTGCCGGCTTCGGTCAGATTCCTTGATATATTGGATAAAGGTAAAAAATTGCCTTTGCGGCCAGTCAATATCGGTTTCGAAGATGTGGCATTTTTACAATATACCGGTGGCACCACCGGCGTTGCCAAGGGTGCGATGCTGACCCACCGGAATATCGTCGCGAACCTGCTGCAGTCCAGAGCCTGGCTGACTCAACTGGACGATTCCACTGAGATCATTATTACCGCATTGCCGCTGTATCACATCTTTGCGTTGACCGCGAATTGCCTGACTTTTATTTATCTCGGTGGCACCAATGTCCTGATTATCGACCCGCGCGATATGGCGGGTTTCGTCAAGGAGATGTCACGTCATCGATTCACCTCGATAACGGGTGTCAACACACTGTTTAATGGACTGCTGCACACAAAAGGCTTCGCGGATCTTGATTTCTCAACGCTCAAGATGACCCTGGGTGGTGGCATGGCGGTACAAAAGGCGGTTGCCGAGCACTGGAAACAAGTGACCGGAGTGACCCTGATTGAAGCCTACGGACTGACCGAAACCTCACCTGCAGCCTGTATCAATCCGGTAACCCTCACAGATTTTAACGGCTGTATCGGCCTGCCGATATCATCCACCGAGGCCTGCATCAGGGATGACGACGGTAATCCGGTGCCGATTGGCGAACGTGGTGAACTGTGTATCCGCGGGCCACAGGTAATGAAAGGCTACTGGCGACGGCCCCATGCCACTGACGAGGTTCTGGACGCAGATGGCTGGCTGCATACAGGTGACATTGCCTGTATGTCACACGAGGGTTATTTTAAAATTGTGGACCGTAAAAAGGACATGATCCTGGTGTCCGGCTTCAATGTTTACCCGAATGAAATTGAAGACGTTATTGTCATGCACCCGAAAGTTCTGGAAGCGGCGGCAATCGGCGTAGCGGACGAGAAATCCGGTGAAGTCGTCAGTGTATTCATTGTCAAAAGTGATCCGACTCTGACGGCAGAGGAAGTCAGGGCGCATTGCAAAGAAAATCTGACCGGTTACAAACGACCGCACTATATTGAATTCAGAGACGAACTACCGAAAAGCAATGTCGGGAAAATATTGCGACGCGAACTGCGTGATACGAAGGGTTGATCATATTCTTGCCGGGGGCATTCTTTCTTGTGCTTTAAAGCCCGTGCCCGCATGGCTTTTTGTTTATACTCATACTCATAACGGGAGAGTCAAATCATGCTTCAGGAAAAGTTCTTGGTGGTTGTAGATTCCGCTCATTCAGAGCACCTTGCATTGAACCGGATCGTCAATTTTGCTGCAGGCCAAATGCACTCCGGCATGTGTGTGCACGTGTTCATCGGGTTTGAAGGCCAGGATTTGACTCAGCCTGATCAGCCCCTGGAAGTTGTCCGGGGTCGAAACTGGCTGGGCGAATTACTGGTACCGCTTGAAGATAGTGGGGTCAAATTCACTGCTGAGCTGTTCTGGACCCAGGATTGGGAAACGTCCATCATCAATGCAGCCCGCCGGACGGAAGCGGATATGATCGTTATCTCGCAGACTTCCGCGATAAACAAGAAGAGCCTGACGGATTCCATTTGGTCCCTGCTCAGAAACTCGGAAGTTCCCGTGCTCACCATCGAGTCGGCCGCCCCGGCCAGGCGTGAAAATATCCTCGTGGCCGTGAACATGCAGACCACTGACGACGAATACGACCAGCTGAACCGGAAAGTGCTTTTGCAAGGGCAGATGATGGCCGAATTCTATTCTGCCAGGCTGCATGTTGTAAACGCGTACTTCGACAGCGAGGACTATCCTGATCGTGATAAGGTGAAACGAATCATAGACATCAACCGGCAGGATATACATGTGGAAATGGGCAAGCCCGAAGAAATAATCGCCAACCTGACCAAGCAAGTCCAGGCCGATCTGGTCATCATGGGCACGATGTCACGCCGGGGAATCCGCGCCACGCTGAGAAAAAATACATCCGAGAAAATTATCAAAAAACTGACAGTAGATGTTTTGACGATGAACTGACCGCCCGGGCTAATTGGGACCCCCCTAACCCGCGTCGATCTTTTTTTTGTGTTTTAAAGCCAACGCCCGCATGGCTTTATTTTCGCCGTAGCGGCGTTTGATGGCATCCATGGTTTGATCCAGTGCGGTTTGGCGTGCTGTATCAAACCCAAAACTGTGTTTATCTGCTGTTTCAAAGCCGGATACACCAATACCCAGTAATCTCACCGGCGTGTTCTGGTGCTCATCGAGCCAGGTCTGGAGTAACGAACGCGCTTGTTTGAACACCACTTCAGTGCTGGCGGTCGGCGCTGCAAGGCTACGGCTACGGGTTGCAGTGCGGAAACGGTCGTCACGAATCTTGATTTGTATGGTGCGTGCCAGCAAACCCTGTGACCGCAGTCGACCGGCGACAGATTCCACCTGGCGCTGCAATTCCGCCATTAATTCCCTGGGCTGCTTGATGTCCTGGTCGAACGTGACTTCACGGCTAAGGGATTTATCCGGCCTGGAAGACACCACTTCCCGCTCGTCTTCACCCCGGGCCAGAGCCTGGAAATGGGCGCTCCGATTACCCACAGCCCGGCTCAGCACGACCGGATCCGCCTTACGAAGCTGGCCAATGGTCAGAATACCCAGGCGTTGTATTTTCGGCAGTGTCATTTTCCCTATGCCCCAGATTCGCTTGACCGGCATCGGGTCCAGAAACGCACGCACTCCATCTTGCGGAACATGCACAAACCCCTTTGGCTTGGCAATATCTGACGCGAGCTTGGCCAGGAACTTATTGTGCGCCATACCCACCGATGCATGCAGACCCGTGCGACTCAGTATTTCTGCGCGCAGGGAAGCGCCGATAGTTTCAATGCTGCCGAACAGCGACAAGCTGGCTGACACATCCAGAAATGCTTCATCCAGGGACAAGCCTTCCACCTCGGGTGTTACACTGAGAAACACGTCAAATACCATGGCAGAAAGCTCCCTGTAGCGGGACATCCTTACCGGCAGGACAATTGCCTGCGGACAGAGGCGGCGGGCACGTGACATCGGCATGGCAGAAAATACGCCGAACTTACGTACTTCATAGCTGGCAGCCGCGACCACCCCACGGCTGCCTGTGCCACCTACGATGAGCGGCCGGTTTTTATATCGAGGCTGATCGAGTTGTTCCACAGATGCATAAAAAGCATCCATATCAACGTGAATGATTGCCGGCATGGATTTCGCCGGGGGCTGTGATTTTGATTCTCGATTTGCGATTGGGGCCACAGTGCAGTCATTATATCGATATGGATACAAACCCGCCTATTGCAGCAGTACACATCCCGGTTGATGAATTTCCGATTCTGCAACATGGTCACTATGCCAACCACGCGGCCATCGCCCCGTGGCCACGTGCAACATCCCGGGCGGTGGCAGATTTCGCTACTGAGAACAGCGAACTCGGACCGGAAAAATATGCTCACTGGTTGTTGCGTGAAACCCGACTGCGCCAAATGCTGGCGGGAATGCTCAATGCCGGCTCAGCTGACGATATCGCCTTGCTCAAGAACACCACCGAAGGTATCTGCACCGTTGCCAACGGCATAGACTGGCACGTGGGGGATAACCTGGTATTGCCGCTGGCTGAATTCCCCTCAAATCGATTGCCCTGGCTGGCTTTGCAACAGCGTGGTGTGGAAATCAGGGAAGTTGATATACGTGCCGGGGCAGAGCCTGAGCAGACTTTGCTGGCGCATATGGATGACCGCACCCGCCTGCTGTCTGTCAGCGCTGTGCAATGGACTGACGGGCTAAGATTGCAACTTGAAACCCTCGGCGCTGCCTGCCGGCAACACAAAGTGTTGTTTTTCGTTGATGCTATCCAGCAGTTGGGCGCGATGCAAATGGACGTAAAAGCATGCAGAATTGATTTTCTGGCAGCCGACGGCCATAAGTGGCTGCTGGCAGCCGAGGGCATTGCGGTCTTTTATTGCCGGGAAGCTGTGCGCGAGCAGCTTAGGCTAAGCCAGCACGGCTGGCGCATGGTAGACACCCCCTACACATTCGATCGCGAAGACTGGCAAGCAAGTGCCACAGCAACCCGTTTTGAAGCAGGCAGCCCGAATACACTGGGCCAGACCGCCATGCATGCTTCAATCAGTCTGCTGCAGAATGTTGGTATGGCAAACGTGGAAGCCCTTATCCGGGAAAACTCATTGCTGTTATCTGAGAAGCTGGCAAGTATCCCCGCTATTGAGCTGCTTCGGCCATTCGAGCAGCGAAGGGTTTCAGGTATTGTCAGTTTCACGGTGCCTGGCAAAGATCCTGCTGTAATTCAGCGGGCGCTGAGAGCCAGGAATTTGAGTTGCGCAGTTCGAAGTGATGCGATTCGCCTGTCACCGCACTTTTACCAGGCCGGCAAACCACTGCAGGAGATGCTCAATTTAATTGAGGACGCAGTGTAACAGGGTGTCATATAAATAAGATTGATAATATCATATAAGGCATTGATTATTATTACATAGTATGGGTGCGTTTATCATCCTTCAGTAACAGATCCAGGTGTGACTCGATAATCGTCTTGGCGTGCGCACCATCAGAGGTATCAGCAAACTGCACGCCAATTCCAGGCCGCCTGTTACCCTGTGCACCTGCCGGAGTCACCCAAACCACTTTACCCGGGATCGGCAAGCGTTCCTCCAGCTCCATGATGGTCAGCAACAGGAAAACCTCGTCGCCCAGTGAGTAGCGCTTGGTGCTTTGTACAAACAAGCCACCCCCATGAACAAAAGGCATGTATGCGCTGTACAGCGTTTGCCGGTCTTTGATCGATAACGAAAGTATGCCTTGCTGCACTGTGTTCGTACTCCTTACCTGTAATCATGACGGTTTCAGATATCTTGTTCCACCCATCTTATCAGCCAATCCTGCAGAAGTAAGTCCTTCCGTACCGACGTCGTTGACAAACGACGATTAAGATCCGCCTGTTTTTGCAGTTCCAGCAGTGATTTCGCATGCAAACGTGTGCCCTCAGGCACCCAGCTTGCTGCCATGCCGGCCATGCCGGATTTGACCGCCTCACCCATGCTCATGGACAGCCAGCGCCACAAATCGTCGGGGTTCAGTTCGGCCAGGCCTGCGCTGATCAGCGAAACTGCCCCGGGACGCTCAAGCAGTGTGGCCAGACCTTCCTGAACCTGCCCATAGGCATCAGATTCAGGTGAATCAAGATACCGGGCTGCGCGCAGCGGGCTGCCGCCTGCGGCGGTCAGTGCTGCACTGACCTCGTGCAATGACTTAGCCGAGGTCTTCTCCAGCCAACCCAAAACAAGCTGGCCGTCAGGCTGGCTGACAACGATGGACTGGCAGCGGCTGCGAATGGTGACCGGCAACCTGGCCGGCTCGCTACATACCAGGATCAGTACAGTATCTCCGACCGGCTCTTCCAGGCATTTCAACAACGCGTTGGCTGCGGCCAGGTTCATACTTTGTGCGGGTTGAATGCAGGCTACTTTGCGGGCACTGATTGATGAGGTCAGGTTAAGCGAGGCGATCAGGGCGCGTACCTGGTCAACCTTAATTACGTCGCTGTCCTCCTGCGGTTGTAGATTAAACCGGTCCGGATGTGCACCACCGGCAAGAAGCTTGCACGAACGGCACTGCCCACAGGCTTCAGGCTGTTCTTCACGACACAGAAGCTTTGCCACCATGGCGCTCGCCAGCGCACTCTTGCCGCTGTCCGCAGGCCCTTCGATCAGCAAGGCATGCGCCAGTTTATTGTCCTCAAGACGCTGCAAAAAAAATGACCAGTGCTTTGTCAACCAGGGGTAAATCATAATCCCGGCGCCGCCTCCAGGATAACTTTTATCTGTTGCCAGACCTGTTCCTGGCTCTGCCGGGCATCAATTATGCTGAAGCGCCGGGGCGATTCTGCTGCACGTTCAAGATAGGTGTTTCTGACCCGCTCAAAGAACTTGTCCGACTCGATTTCGAAGCGGTCTGCCTGCCCTCGCCCGGTAACCCTTTGCATGCCTTGCTCTATCGGCATATCAAATAAAAGTGTCAGATCCGGCTGTAAATCCTGGTGGACAAATTTTTCCAGCAGGGCGACAGCTTCGCTCCCCATCTGCCGGCCACCACCCTGGTAGGCGTAACTTGCATCTGTGAAGCGGTCGCTGACCACTACCTTGCCTGCGGCGAGTGCCGGTCGGATCACTTCCTGCAACAATTGCGCGCGGGCGGCAAATAACAGCAGCAGTTCGGCATGGCTGTCGAGCCCCGCATTGCGGGTATCGAGCAGCACCTGGCGAATCTGTTCAGAAACCGCTGTGCCACCCGGTTCACGGGTCTCCACAACTTCCTTGCCATGCGTCTCCAACCACTCAACGATATGCACGCGCTGTGTGCTTTTCCCTGCACCCTCGCCCCCTTCAAGGGTAATAAAGAAACCCTTCCGCAAAGAAATCACTCCTTTATCTCCCGCTGTCCGGTATTGCTTTTGAGAAAAATTTGAACCGCCGCGTTGTGTGCTTGCAGTGTAGTGGAAAACCTGTGGCCACCCCGCCCGTCCGCGACAAAAAACATAGCATCGCCTGCTGCCGGATGTGCTGCTGCACGCAATGATGCCAAACCCGGCAATGCAATGGGGGTGGGTGGCAGGCCATAGCGCGTATAGGTGTTATATGGCGTGTCGGTGTTGAGATCCCGGCGACGGATATTGCCGTCATAGGATTCACCCATGCCGTAGATGACCGATGGATCCGTCTCCAGCCGCCACTTTTTCTGCAAGCGGCGCACCAAAACGCCGGCAATGGCTGCCCGTTCCGCATCACGCGAAGTCTCTTTTTCTACGATGGACGCCATGATCAGCATTTCATAGGCTGTTTCATATGGCAGGCGATCATCCCGTTCCGCCCAGGTTTGTTCAAGAGCATGCCGCATATCACCGTAAGCGCGCTGGAGGATATTCAGGTCAGAATCACCTCTGACAAAGACATAGGTTTCCGGCAGAAACCAGCCCTCGCTGTGGCCTGCAGGCAGGCCGTCCCGGGACAGCAGGTCCTGTGCCCCGGACAAGCTGTGCTGAAGGTTTGAATTACTGCCCAGCGCAGCCAGTAACTGCTGCAGATTCCAGCCCTCCACAATGGTAAAGCGGTAAGTGACAACTTTTCCGGAAGTAAGTAACAGCAACAAATCTGCCGGTGCCATGCCGGATACCAGGGCGTATTCGCCGGCCTGGATGGTGACCGGCTGAAGCTTGTTCAACAGCCGCCAGCGCCAGTCATTGCGGGTAACCCCGCGATGCGCGAGCTCAGTCACCACCGCGCGGATACTGGAGCCACGTTTAACCGTCAGCACCATTCCGCTATCTCCAATGGTCACTGGCGTGAGCAAGAAATGTCGGTACTGTTGCCACAGACCCAATGCGCAGGCAGCCGACAGAAACAGCAAAATAACTGCGACCTGCCCGGCTCGTTTCATGCGCCGACACCGTTGTGAAGCCAATTTTGCAGCTCCCGCGTGAGCGGACCAATTGCATAATCATGGTTATCAATTCCGGTCACCGGCACGATACCGCGAACGGAATTACAAATGAATACTTCATCAGCCTCCTGCAGCAGATCCAGATGGATTCGACGTTGTTCGCAACGCGTGCTGAACGCAGTCAGCAGCTGGCCACGAATAATACCGCGAACCCCGCAACGGTCCAGCCTCGGGGTTAATAACCTGTCGTCCATGACCATGAAAATATTTGCTGCGATAGCACTTATAACATGGTCTTCCCGGTCCAGCAGAATACCCTCGGACACGCCATCGGGAAAAGACTCTGAGCTGGCCAGTACCTGCTCAAGCCGGTTAAGGTGTTTAATGCCTCCCAATGCGGGCTGTAGTGCCAGTCTGAGATCGCAGATGCGGGCTTTCACACCCCGGCTGGCATTCTCGTCAACATCCCGGGGGAATTCATGCGCACTGACTATTCTTACGCAACCGGCATCTTGCGGCGGTCTGTAACCCCGTGCGTAACCACCCCGGCTGAGGACGATTTTCACCACCGCATCAGCAGTACCTGCACAGACAGTTTTCACCTCCCGCAACAAGATGGCCTGGGGTGGCATGGCAATGCCCAGACGCTCACATCCGGCTCCGAGGCGGTCCATGTGCGCTTGCCATCGGTGTGGCAGCCCATTGTGCACGGCAAGGGTTTCAAACAGCCCATCCGCATAATTCAGGCCACGGTTTGAAGCCGCCACAAAGGTTGTTATCTCACCGTCTACCAGACATTCAAGCATGTTGATATCCCAATGCACGCAGCAAACCCCTGGCCTTATGCCTGGTTTCTGCCAGCTCCCTGTCGGGCTCGGAATCTGCCACGATACCGGCACCCGTGCGGAAACTGATATGGCTCTTGTGCAACAACATTGAGCGTATCAGGATATTCAGATCCATGCTGCCGTCCAGTCCGAGGTAACCAAAAGAGCCAGTGTAGAAACTACGGCCATGCTTTTCCAGTTCAGCAATAATTTCCATGCAACGGACTTTGGGGCAGCCGGTAATTGTGCCGCCCGGGAAAACGGCCCGGATGACATCAACCGGTGTAACCTCCGGGCGAAGACGCCCGCGCACGTTTGAAACAATATGATGAACATGTTCGTAGGTCTCCACAACCATTAGCTCATCTACCACGATCGTTCCTGTTTCACAGACCCGGCCGAGATCGTTGCGCTCCAGGTCTATCAGCATAATATGCTCAGCGCGTTCTTTTGGGTGGGCAAGCAGTTCACGGCTCAGTGCCTGATCGGAATCACTATCAGCACCGCGTGGATGAGTGCCGGCAATCGGCCTGGACTGAACCTCGGATTGCCGCATGTGGACCAGTCTCTCCGGAGAGGAACTCATCAGCGTATACTCGCGCCAACGCACCATACCCGCAAATGGTGCCGGATTGCTTTTACGCAGTGAGCGGTAAAGGCTGGCAGCATCGACCGGCCGGCTGAACTCACCATGCCATCCACGTGACAAGTTAACCTGGAACACGTCGCCAGCGAGGATGTATTCATGAATCACCTCAACGGCCCGTTTGAACGTTTCCGGCGGTTCCGGCAACAGCTTTGGGAATTCCAGGCTTACCGGCGTTACAATTTCTGCAAGGGCTGCAATCTCCTGGCGTACCTGATCCAGCAACGCAGGGCTCTCGGCGACCAGTTGCAGCACCCCAGGTTGATCCGGCCGGGTAATAATTGCCGCAGGGCAACGCGTTGCAAAGGCAATGGGAAAGCCATCGCCTGCTTCCGGAAAGTCTACTTTCGGTTCAATTTCGGCTGCCAGTTCATAGCCCAGATACACAAACCAGCCACCTGCAAATGGCCAGCCGGTTTCGTTCTTTGAAGATTGCTTTTGCTGCAGATACCAATCGTTTAAGCGGGGCAGAAAACCATCACCCGTGCCCGGGCCGGTGATTTTCCCGTCACTGTGCTTGCACAGTTGTTCACCACCCGACCTGAGCAACAGGCTGTATTCACCCAATGGCCCGGGCGCAGCGCTGTCCAGGTGATAGGGGTAGAGCTGCGGAAATATGGTCGCAATACTTTGCAGGTCATGCGTACTTTTCAGCGTATAACAATGCAATGTCAATCGGTATATTTACGGAAAATCAGGCTGCTGTTGGTGCCACCAAAACCAAATGAGTTGGAAAGCACGAGGTCTATATCTTGCTCGCGTGCCGTATTGGGCACGTAATCCAGGTCACAGCCTTCACCCGGGTTATCGAGGTTTATTGTCGGAGGGATAATACTGTCACGGATACCAAGCAAGCTGAAGATAGCTTCAACGCCGCCCGCGGCACCGAGCAAATGTCCGGTCATTGATTTGGTTGAACTGACTGGAACCTGCTGCGCATAGGCGCCAAAAATTGTCTTGACGGCAATGGTCTCAGCCAGGTCGCCCAGCGGCGTAGATGTGCCATGGGCATTGATGTAGTCGATATCCCGCGGGTCTACTCCGGCATCATTCAGGGCAATCTTCATGCAACGGGCCGCACCTTCCCCATCCGCAGGTGGTGAGGTCATATGAAAAGCGTCGCTGCTCATGCCATAACCAATGATTTCGCCATATATTGTCGCACCGCGGCGTTTGGCGTGTTCCAGTTCTTCAATAATAACGACACCGGCGCCGTTGGAAAGTACAAAACCATCCCGCTCCTCATCCCAGGGGCGGCTGGCCTGCTCAGGGGCATCGTTGCGGGTAGACATGGCGCGGGCGGAAATAAAGCCACTGACGGATGTCGGTGTCGTAGCGAATTCGGCACCGCCGGCAACCATTACATCTGCTTCTCCGTACTGGATCATGCGGGTTGCCGTGCCCATATTATGAGTGGCCGAACTACAGGCTGTGACGATGGCGATATTCGGGCCTTTGAGGTTGTAACGAATCGACAGGTAGCCGCCGATCATGTTGGTGATCGAGCCCGGGATAAAAAACGGGCTGACTTTGCGCTGGCCACCCTTCAGGTAGGCTTCAGTGGTTTTTTCAATGGTCGAAAGACCACCAATACCTGCACCCAGGGCACAACCTATGCGCTCAGGATCATAGGATGAATTTTCATCCAGCAAACCGGCATCTTCCAGTGCATCGACAGCAGCTGCGAAACCATAGTGAACAAAATTATCCATACGCTTGGATTCCCGCGGCGTGAGGTAATCCGCCACGTCGAAATCAATCACCTCTCCGCCGATGCGGGTCTTCATATCTTTGACATCAAAAGAGGTCATTGTCCTGATACCACTGCGGCCATTACAGATTGCATCCCAGGCGGAAGCAATTGTACTGCCCACCGGTGACACAATGCCCATACCGGTCACTACAACACGACGTTGCGACATCTGCATTAACCTCAATTCACTAATTCGCTGTCTGAAACGAATGACGGCCGGCGAACAGCCGACCGTGCACACTTAATTCATGGCTTCAGCCCTGGCTCTTGATGGGCTTCAGCTGTTGGTGGAATTGATGTAATCAATAGCTTGTTGAACACTGGTGATCTTCTCCGCTTCTTCGTCGGGTATTTCACACTCAAATTCCTCTTCGAGTGCCATTACCAGTTCAACGGTATCCAGAGAATCCGCACCGAGATCATCTACAAAAGAGGCGTTGGCTGTTACTTCCTCATCTTTAACACCCAATTGCTCTACAACAATTTTGTGAACGCGTTCTTCAATACTGCTCATTTTTTAATAATTCCTTAAGTTTGACACAGAAGCTCTATTTTAATAAAAGTGAGCGCACTCTGCCAGTTTATAACTATTCGCCGCCGTGAGTATGAATGGCGGTGATCGTGTTAATAAATTGTTATCCCAGACCTGCACCGCAAATACTTTAACCCATGTACATGCCACCATTCACATGAATGGTCTGGCCGGTAATATACGCCGCCGCCGCTGATGACAGGAAGCTGACGGCAGCCGCAATGTCTTCAGGCACACCCAGGCGTTTTAGCGGAATGTTCTTCAACATCCCCTCACGCTGATCTGCAGTCAACGCCCGGGTCATATCGGTATCAATAAACCCTGGCGCGACCACATTCACGGTGATGCCTCTTGAACCAATCTCACGTGCGAGTGAGCGGGAGAACCCCATCATACCAGCCTTGGCAGCCGCATAGTTTACCTGGCCTGCATTGCCAATGGAGCCAATGACCGAAGCAATGCTGATGATGCGACCCGTACGCGCCTTCATCATGCCCCGCAAGCAGGCCTTCGAAAGCCGGTAAACGGAGCGCAGATTGGTGTCAAGAACAGTATCCCAGTCATCTTCGCCCATGCGCATCAACAACTGATCGCGTGTAACCCCGGCGTTGTTAACCAGGATTGTCGGCGCCGAGGCCTGCGCTTTGATAGTTGCCAATACCGCGCTGATACCATCGGCATCATTGACATTGAGTGTCAGGCCCGTCAGGCCTTCAACATTGCGCCCGCTGATAGCCGCTGCGCCGGCGTCTGTTGTGGCCGTACCAAAAACACTGGCTCCATTGGCAGCAAGCATGTCGGCAATAGCGGCACCTATTCCACGGCTTGCGCCGGTAACCAGGGCGACCTGGCCCTGCAAGTTATTACTCATCGTTCTCCTCCGCCCGCATGGCAGCCTTGATCTCATCATGCCCGACCAGGGCAAATACTGCTGCCTGTTTTGCAATTCGCCGATTCAGACCGGCAAGCACTTTGCCGGGCCCACATTCAATAAAGCGGCTTACACCCGAGCCCAGCAGTGACTGGATGGTTTCCGTCCAGCGAACAGGTTGCCACAATTGCCGCGCCAGCGCCTCCCTGACCTGCTCTGCATCGGCATATGAACGAACGTCTGCATTCTGAATGACCGGCAAAGAACTATCTGAAAAATGCACATCCAGTAACAACTCCCGCAGCTTCGCTGCCGCTGGTTTCATCAGCACACAATGTGACGGTACGCTGACCGGCAACGGCAGTACGCGCCGTGCCCCAGCCTGCCTGGCAAGCTCGCCAGCAGTCTCCACTGCATCCTTGTGTCCGGAAATTACCACTTGCCCGGGCGCATTGAAGTTTGCACAGACAACGACTCCATCACCCGCCACCTGGTTACAAATCTGGCTCAGCACATGGCCGTCCAGACCCAGCACCGCGGCCATGGCCCCGGTACCCGCCGGTGTGGCCTGCTGCATCAACCGTCCACGTTCGGCCACGATCGATACGGCGTCGCTGAATTGCATGACTCCGGCTGCTACCAGGGCTGAATATTCGCCCAGACTGTGACCGGCAAGATAATCCGGCTGGTCACCGCCAAGATCGCGCCAGATTCGCCAGGTGGCTATCCCGGATACCAGCATTGCGGGCTGGGTCACTTCAGTCCGGTTAAGTTCTTCAGCCGGACCGTGTTCAACCACGGCCCATAAATCATAGCCCAGCACCGATGAAGCTTCTTCAAATGTCCTCTTTACCTGGCTGAACTCCGTTGCCAGCTCAGACATCATTCGCACAGACTGGGAGCCCTGTCCGGGGAACAGAAATGCAGTTTTCTTCATGTTTTGTCCTGTTGATACGGCCGGCGTGCGGCCGCCTGTCAGTATTTTATAAGTGCTGAGGCCCAGGTGAACCCACCACCAAAGGCTTCCAGCAGCAACATGTCCCCGCGTTTAATCGTGCCGGAACGCGCAGCTTCGTCCAGCGCCAGCGGCACTGAAGCGGCCGACGTATTGCCGTGCTTATCGACGGTAACGATGACCTGATCCATGGTCATACCCAGCTTTTTGGCGGTGGCGGAAATAATGCGGTAATTCGCCTGGTGTGGGATCAGCCAGTCCAGATCCGACTTTGTCATGTTGTTGTGCTCGAGTGTCTCGTCAACAATGCGGCCCAGTGTGCGCACAGCCATCTTGAACACTTCATTGCCTTTCATCTTGATGCGCATGCCGCCACGTGGCTCTGCCTTGAATCCTTTGCTGACACCGACATCAACCCCAAGCAGGTCGCTGTGCCTGCCGGCTGCATGAATATGCGTTGACAGTATACCGGCCTCATCTGCGGCTTCCAGCACCACCGCCCCCGCACCGTCACCGAACAGGATCGCTGTGCCGCGATCATTCCAGTCTACCATTGCGGTCAGTTTGTCCACGCCGATGACCAGCGCCTTTTTGACCTCACCACAGCGGACATATTTATCTGCGATCGACAAGGCATACATAAAACCGGAGCACGCGGCATTGACATCCATTGCGCCGCAATCCGGCAGGTCAAGGCGCGCCTGTACCAGGCATGCCGTACTCGGAAACACCAGGTCAGGTGTGGTTGTGCCAACCACGAGCAGGCCAATCTCCTGCGGGTCTATACCCGCATTTTGCATCGCCCGCTGGGCTGCAATCTCGGCCATGTCAGCACTGGTTTCATCATCATGTGCCACGCGTCTTTCACTGATGCCGGTACGCTCACGAATCCACTGGTCAGAGGTATCCAGGATTTTTTCCAGATCAGCGTTGGTGACTATTTTTTCGGGTAAATAACCGCCCGTTCCCATGATTCTTGAATACTTCACGCATTTACCTCGATGGAATAGTCCTGGATCATTGACGCAATTAACTGTGGAACCTGCTGCCGGGCTTCTTCTACGGCTTCAAAAATTGCATGACCCAGCGCTTCGCGATTGGCGTTGCCGTGACTTTTCACTACAACATTGCGCAGCCCCAGCAACGGCGCACCATTATGCTTGGAAGCCTCAAACCTTGCCAGTATTCGTTGCAGCGACGGCCGGACCAGTGCGCCGCCCAGTTTCGCGCGCACCCCTGAGCTCAAAGCCAGGTCAATGTGTCGGAAGAACATCTTCGCCAGCCCTTCGCCGGACTTTAAAATCAGATTACCGGAAAACCCGTCACAAACGGCGACATCCGCCTTGCCCGCAAATATGTCATGGCCTTCGATGAAACCGATATAGTTAATAGGCAATTCTTTTAACATGGCGTGCGCTTCTTTAACCACCGCATCGCCTTTGCTGTCTTCATGTCCAACGTTCAGCAGGGCCACGGTCGGTTGCGCACCGCCGTCCACCGGACTTGCCACCGAACCCATGATGGCAAACTGCACCAACTGGTTGGCGCTGACGTTCAGGTTGGCACCCAGATCCAGCAGACTGGTGTGGCCGGTGGCGGACGGGATACGGGACATTAACGCGGGACGTTCAATGCCTGGAAGCATACCCAGTAATTTGACCCCGAGCGCCAGCATTGCAGCAGTACTGCCGGCACTGACACAGGCGTGGGCCCGTCCGCTTGCCACCTGCTCCATGGCGAGCCATAAGCTGCTGCCCCGGCCGCGCCGTAAGGCTTCAACCGGTCTGGCATCAGAGGTCAGCGTGTGACTGGCTGCGATGATCGTCAGGCGATCTGAAGCATGTTGTCCAAGCAGGGGTCGAATATCTTTCGCCATGCCACACAGCAGGATTTCAACATCCGCCTGGGCCGCCAATACATCCAGCGCGGCCGGAATGGTCACAGCGGGGCCGAAATCACCACCGTGTACGTCCAGTGCCAGGATCGTCTTGTTTAAATCTGTTGACACTTAATCAGTCTGGTTCGGGAAAAAACAACCGCCAGCGATTGGGCCGGTGGTCAATGGCCATGCAAGGACGTTATTTATTGTTCGTCGCCGTCGAATTCAATCACCGGTGTATCGATAACCTTGCGGCCCTTGTAGTAGCCCTGCGCGGTCATATTGTGGCGCAGATGCGTTTCACCCGTGGTCGGATCCACAGACAGCGTAGGTGCTTTGAGCGCATCGTGTGAACGTCGCATACCACGACGTGATGGGGTTTTTCGGCTTTTTTGTACAGCCATGATCATTTACTCCTGAATAAAAAAATATCAATCCTGTTTTTTCCGCTCCAGCATTCCCTGTAAAGCGGCAAAGGGGTTCTTGTTACCCTTATCCTGCGCAGCCATGCGCTCAGGTGTTAGCCTGCCGGTCGAATATTCAACCTTTTTCACACCCGGCTTGCGCGGTATCTGCGGCAAACCGAGCAGTAGCTCTTCTTCTACCAAACGGGCAATTGCCAAGCGGCCGTTTTCCGTTTTGACCGGCTCGTAATTGTCCGGCAACTCATCCTGCTCGCTGCCGCGTTGTATCACAGCGAGATCACAACGGCGCCGCACCCGCTCGTCATAGACTTCAAGGCTGGCCTGGCAAATCAGTGGCAGCACGGCTTCCACCTGTAAATCTACGATGACCCGCTTATCAATATCACGCCTGAAAGCAGCAACGAATGTAGCCTCTCCGTCCACCGTAACCAGCAGCGGTGCCAGCCGCTTCATACGTGACAACGGAACTGTACCGCTGAAAACCCGTTTGCCCTCAGCTGCGCGTTCCGGCGAAATCCAGTCTGGATATTCCCGCGACATAATCTCACAATTCCCCGCTGGTCCCGGTAGCCAAAGTTATCCCCAATGATATTTACTGCATATTTTGGCTGTATTGAGTTGTCCCGAACATTTACAATCAGTCATGACAGCTCATGCAATAGTCATAATGAACCAACGTAACCGGTAATTTTACTACATAAATGAATAGTGAGTCACCACCCAGAGGCCTAATCCTTGCCTCATCCAGTAAATATCGCAACATGCTGCTACAAAGGCTTGCCCTGCCCTTTACTTGCCATGCGCCGGAAACGGATGAATCAGCAGGCCTGGATGAGGCTCCCGCAGACCTGGTCAGTCGCCTGGCTAGCCAGAAAGCGACCGCTGTGGCGAAAAAATACCCGGCGGCCATCGTGATCGGTTCAGACCAGCTGGCTGTTTTTGACGGTCGGATAGTCGGCAAGCCTGGCGGTCATGAGGCTGCACTACAGCAATTATCGTCCTTTAGCGGACACAGCATTGATTTTCTTACTGCTGTTACAGTGATATGCAGGGAAACGGCATTTTCCGAACAACACACGGATTGCACCCGGGTTTCTTTCAGAGCCCTCCAGCGCGAGGAAATCGAACGTTATCTGCTGCAGGAAGAACCCTATGACTGCGCGGGCGCGTTCAAGGCGGAATCCCTCGGAATTGCGCTGTTCGAAAAGATTATCAGTGAAGATCCCACGGCACTGACGGGCCTGCCGCTGATCCGCACCGCCGCAATGCTACGCAAGGCCGGCTTGTCGGTGCCATAAACCTGCGTTCAAGCAGCTGTATGAATATTAAGCTGGAACAGGACTATCCCTGCTCGACAGGCAGACCAGCCGATTTCCATTCCGGAAACCCCTCTTCCAGCCGGCGCGCCCGGAACCCATGTTTGCGCAGTTGGGCAACCGCTTCAAAAGCGAGTACACAATACGGTCCGCGGCAGTAGGCAACAATCTCCTGCCTGGGATCGAATTCACTCAGGCGTTGTTCCAGATCGGCAACCGGCACGTTAACGGAGCCGGGAAGACGCCCGGCAGCATATTCCTCTGCGGGGCGGACATCGAGCACAGTAATCGAACCCATGCGCGCCCGCGCCAGTAACTCCTCTCTTGGCAGGGGTTCCAGCTCGTCCTTGGCCGTCAGATAACTCGTGACCAGACGATCCACTTCTGCCAGATGTGATTCGGAGACGGCCCGTAAGGCGTTCAGCAGCACCAGGACATCTTCACCAGAGAGGCGGTAGTACACATGAATGCCATCCCTGCGGGTGGTGACCAGCCCGGCCTGCTTGAGTTGTTGCAGGTGGCGGGAAGTATTGGCCACCGTCAACCCTGAAACACGGCTTAGCGAATCCACGTTGCGCTCGCCCTGGCCAAAAATTCCAGCAACTGCAGGCGATTGCCATTTGCGAGCGCCTGTCCTGTTCGGGCGAACTGGGTAAATAGCGCTTGTTTGAAACTGACGCTTGACATTTTCGGGATACCCTCTATTATTCAATCATTCAATTGAATTATAGAGTATTCGTTAAATAATGCAACTCTTTCTCTGTATCAGACATGTGGTTTAAAAAAAGTATGAGGCTTACTGGATGAATATCGACCAATTCATTATGCAGCATGAAATGCCGCTACGGCTCGGCTTTTTTTTCGGTATTTTCGCGCTGATGGCCGGCTGGGAACTGCTGGCGCCGCGCCGCGCGCTGACCACCTCCAGGCTGCTGCGCTGGAGTAATAATCTGGGGCTGGTGTTTTTTAACAGTTTTATTTTGCGCCTGCTATTTCCGGCAGCTGCGGTGGGAATGGCGGTGTTTGCCAACCAGCAGGGATGGGGGCTGTTTAATTACCGGGAAGCTCCGTTTTTGGTGGCGGTAATGGCCTCGGTGGTGATAATGGATTTCATCATCTACTTGCAGCATGTGATGGTGCATGCGGTGCCGATTCTTTGGCGCTTCCATCGTGTCCACCATGCCGATCTCGACTTTGACGTCACCACCGGCGCCCGATTTCATCCTTTCGAAATCATCCTGTCCATGCTGATTAAATTTGCAGTCATCCTGTTGCTGGGCCCGCCGCTGGTGGCTGTGGTGATCTTCGAGGTCGTCCTGAGCACCACGGCTATGTTCAATCACGCTAACGTGCGCCTACCACAATCGATTGATCGCTGGTTGCGCTGGATCGTTGTAACGCCGGACATGCACCGTGTGCATCATTCAATCCACGATGACGAAACCAACAGTAATTTTGGTTTTAATTTGCCCTGGTGGGACCGGTTATTCGGTACGTACCGCGATCAGCCAAGAGACGGCCATCAGGGCATGACCATCGGTATTCACCGGTATCGCGAGCCGAAGATGGTGAGTTGGTTGCCGGGCATGCTTGTGTTGCCGTTTGTTGGGCGAATTACCGACTATGCCATCAACCGTCGTGAATGGAGTGAAGGCAATGAAAACTAAACTGTTGCGCGGGGCACTGCTGGCAGCCCTGGCTGCCGCCATTGTCGTTACGATCGTATATCGTGACGTGCTGGATGCAGCTGCTCTCGAAAGCTGGGTAAAAGCTGCGGGTGTCGCAGCACCATTGTTATTTATGGCCATCTATGTTCTGGCCACGGTTTTATTTCTGCCTGGTTCCGTGCTGACCCTCGCTGGAGGAGCCCTGTTCGGTCCCGTCTGGGGTACTCTTTATAATCTGACTGGTGCGACAATTGGGGCCACAATCGCCTTTTTCATTGCCCGTTATCTCGCCTCCGACTGGGTTGCCAAAAAAATGGGTGGGCGTACCAGGCGACTGGTCAATGGAGTGGAAGCAGAGGGCTGGAGATTTGTCGCCTTTGTGCGTCTGGTGCCATTGTTTCCGTTTAACCTTTTAAATTATGCACTGGGACTGACGCGCATCAATGCCTGGCATTATGTCATTACCAGCTTTATCGCCATGTTGCCGGGTGCGATCGCCTACACCTATTTGGGTTATGTCGGTCGTGAGGCCTTATCTGGTAATGAGGGATTAATCCAAAAAGCACTGCTGGGGTTGGCTCTGCTGGCCGCCGTCGCCTTTTTGCCGAGACTGATCGGCAACTTGCGCAAAGGCACAATGATCGCAGTCGACGAACTCAGGCAGCGAATTGATTCCGCTGATCAGCTGCTGCTGCTGGATGTAAGAAGCGAGGAAGATTTCGTCGGTGAGCAAGGTCGTATCGAGCCGTCGTTAAATATACCGTTAGAAGCACTGCAAGGTCGTCTTGAGGAGATTGATGCCTATCAGGAACTGCCGGTATTAATTGTATGCTGCACTGATAAGCGTTCTGCCAGGGCTGCACAATTGCTGCTGCGGGAAGGATTTGGTGACGTGCATGTTGTGCGCGGCGGCATAACCGACTGGATTAAAGCCGACTATCCCGTGAAATAGCTCCTGGTTGCTGTAAAAGTGAATAAAAAATCCATTGTTATCACGCTCTCGTTGGTAGCGATTGCAGTTTTTT
>ENA-OSCG01000032-OSCG01000032.1-marine-sediment-metagenome-genome-assembly--contig:-NODE-32-length-25337-cov-8.672732_pt1 | contig 25337 bp, 26 predicted proteins | sample MGYA00237880_ERZ529332 | MGnify/ENA primary metagenome ERZ529332 (study PRJEB26373, sample SAMN05710708) | marine sediment metagenome | biome: marine; feature: ocean trench; material: sediment... | reverse complement strand
GCTGGCAGGTGCATTGGTTTGACGGTCAGGATTACGACGGGTTGGAGGCGAAGTTAACGGAAGTTGGCGCGTTGGGGTGATGTCGGAGCGGTGCGTGGGGACCACGCACCCTACGGAAAAACCCCCGACGTTTCCGCCGAGGGTTTTTCAATTCTTAAACCGAATGTGCGTTCTTACCAGTCGTCACGGGTAACGATGCGGCATTTTACGGACATCTTCATGGCCGCGAGGCGCAGGGCCTCCATTGCTACGGATTCGGATACGCCGTCGATCTCGAACATGATGCGGCCAGGTTTAACCTTGGCAACCCAACGGTCGATCGAGCCTTTACCTTTACCCATACGAACTTCGATAGGTTTGGCTGTCACAGGGACGTCTGGGAAAATCCGGATCCACACACGGCCTTGACGTTTCATGTGACGCGTCATGGCACGACGAGCGGCCTCGATTTGACGTGCGTTGATACGGTCGGGTTCAGTGGCTTTTAGTCCCCATTGACCGAAATTAATGTCCGATCCGCCTTTAGCCAGACCGTGGATACGGCCCTTAAATTGCTTGCGGAATTTGGTACGTTTAGGTTGAAGCATTATTCATCCCTCCCTTAACGATTACGCTGGGGGCGTTGTGGACGATTGCCACCACCCTCTTGCATTTCAGCCATGCGACGATCGTGTGCTTGCGGATCGTGCTCCATAATCTCGCCTTTGAAGATCCAGACTTTGATACCAATGATACCATAAGCCGTCATAGCTTCTACCTGGGCGTGATCGATGTCGGCGCGAAGTGTGTGCAAAGGCACGCGGCCTTCACGGTACCATTCGGTCCGCGCGATTTCAGCACCACCAAGACGGCCAGCACAGTTGATACGAATACCAAGGGCACCCATACGCATTGCGTTCTGAACGGCGCGTTTCATGGCACGACGGAAAGATACACGGCGCTCTAGCTGCTGGGCGATATTCTCGCCAACCAGCATCGCGTCGATTTCCGGCTTGCGAACTTCAACAATGTTGAGGTGCAATTCGGAGTCAGTCATCTTGGCCAAAGCTTTACGCAATGTTTCGATGTCTGCACCTTTCTTGCCGATGATAACACCGGGGCGAGCTGCATGGATCGTAACACGACACTTCTTGTGTGGACGCTCGATGATTACGCGCGAAATACCGGCCTGAACCTGATTTTTCTTGACGTAAGCACGGATCGCCAGATCTTCGTGCAACAAGTCGCCGAAGTCTTTAGATGTCGCATACCAGCGGCTGTCCCAAGTACGGTTGATCTGCATACGCAGACCGATTGGGTTAATCTTATTTCCCATTAGGCTTGCTCCTCGTCTGCGGATACCTGACGGACCGTGATGGTCAGCTGGCTAAACGGTTTCAAAATCTTGCCGAAACGACCGCGAGCACGTGGGCGACCACGTTTCAAAGTCAGGTTCTTACCAACGTAAGCCTCTACGATGACCAATTGATCAACGTCCAGACCGTGGTTGTTTTCGGCATTTGCGATGGCGGACTGAAGACATTTCTTCACATCCCCTGCAATACGCTTCTTGGAGAACGTCAGATCAATCAGCGCTTTGCCGACCGGCTTGTTGCGGATCATCTGAGCGACCAGATTAAGTTTCTGACCAGAGGTGCGCATCATTTTCGAAATGGCCTGCGCCTCGTTATCGGCGACGCGACGGGTGCTTTTAGACTTTCCCATGATTATTTCCGCTTCGCTTTTTTATCAGCCGCGTGACCGTAGAACGTACGGGTCGGGCTGTATTCGCCAAATTTCTGACCAATCATTTCCTCGGTGACATTCACCGGGATATGCTTGCGGCCGTTATAGACACCAAACGTCAGTCCAACGAACTGAGGCAGGATGGTAGAGCGACGCGACCAGATTTTAATTACTTCATGCTTGCCGGACTCACGTGATTTCTCAGCTTTCTTGAGAACATACGAGTCAACAAACGGACCTTTCCAAACAGAACGAGCCATAGCTTAACGTCCCTTCTTCTTAGCGTGACGCGAGCGGATAATAAGCTTGCTGGACGCTTTGTTTTTCTTGCGGGTTTTCGCACCTTTAGTCGGCTTGCCCCAAGGGGTAACCGGGTGACGACCACCGGATGTACGACCTTCACCACCACCGTGGGGGTGATCGACCGGGTTCATAGCAACACCACGAACGGATGGGCGGATGCCCTTGTGACGGTTACGACCAGCCTTACCAAGGTTCTGGTTGCCGTGATCCGAGTTGGATACAGCGCCAACAGTGGCCATGCATTCCTGACGAACCAAGCGCAACTCGCCCGAGGACAAGCGGATCTGGGCGTAGCCACCATCACGACCAACGAACTGCGCGTAGGTACCAGCGGCACGTGCAATCTGCCCGCCCTTGCCGGCTTTCAGCTCGATGTTGTGGATGATTGTACCGATAGGCATGCCAGTGAAAGGCATTGCGTTACCCGGTTTCACGTCAGCCTTGGCTGATGCGATAACTTTGTCACCGACGGCGAGACGCTGAGGGGCCAGAATGTAGTTCAGAACACCGTCTTCATAGCGAATCAGTGCGATGAAGGCTGTTCTGTTGGGATCGTATTCGATACGCTCAACAGTTGCCGGCATATCAAACTTGCGACGTTTGAAATCCATGATGCGGTAGAGGCGCTTTGCACCACCACCTTTGCGACGCATAGTGATCCGTCCGGTGTTGTTCCGACCGCCCTTTTTGCTCAAACCCTCTGTGAGGGATTTGACAGGACGTCCTTTCCAAAGCTCCGAACGGTCAATCAGAACCAACCCACGTTGGCCTGGCGTCGTCGGTTTATACGACTTTAGTGCCATCTTATCTGTCTTCCGTTATATTTCAGGCTTGCACCTGAATTCGAGTAAACCGCCCCGAAGGTCGGCGAGGAAAAACGGCCCCCGAGGGGACCGTCTAGTAATTTCGTTAAGGCTTAAAGACCTGTGGACACGTCGATGGTGCTACCTTCGTGCAGTGTCACATAAGCTTTTTTGATGTCTTTGCGCTTGCCGAGTTTCCCCTTGAAACGCTTGACCTTGCCTTTGGTAATCGAGGTATTAACCGCTTTCACCTTAACATTAAAGAGGCTTTCTACAGCTTGTTTGATCTGTGGTTTATTCGCGTCAATCGCCACTTCGAAAACAACGGCATTATGCTCGGAAGCCATGGTTGCTTTTTCGGTGATGATCGGTTTGCGGATCACATCATACTGTTGGGCTTTGGTAGTCATGACAGGCGTGCCTCCAATGCTACGACGGCGGCTTTTGTAAGAACCAGAGTGTCGCGACGCAGAATGTCATAAACATTCGCACCGGCACATGGCAGTACATCAACGCCTTCAATGTTTTGCGCAGCGCGGGCGAAGTTTTCATTCACTTCCGCACCATCAATGACCAATGTGCGTTTCCAGCCCATATCCTTGATCACAGTAGCAAGCATTTTGGTCTTACCATCGGACAAGATCGCGTCCTCGATAATAACCAGCTCGCCGGCCGCAACTTTTGCAGACAAAGCATGTTTCAGGCTAAGCGCGCGAAACTTCTTGGTCAGGTTATGTGCGTGGCTACGCGGAGTTGGGCCTTTGTAGACACCACCACCACGGAAGATCGGCGCATTGCGGGAACCGTGACGAGCGCCACCGGTGCCTTTTTGGCGATAGATCTTCTTGGTCGAATAGCTGGTTTCCGAACGGGTTTTCACTTTGTGAGTGCCCGCTTGGCGTTTGGCCAGCTGGTAGCGAACCATGCGGTGCAGGATGTCTGCACGTGGCTCTAGACCGAAGATGGCATCGGACAGTTCAATTGTACCGGCCTTGCCTGCGTCGAGTTTGATTACATCAGTTTTCATTCTTCAACGCCTCCTTCAGGGGCTTTCTCAGCCGCAGCTTCAGTTGCAGTAGCACGAATGGCCGCTGGCATTGGAAGACCCTCGGGTGCAGCTTTCTTGACCGCATCCTTGATTGTCACCCAACCACCACGGGAACCCGGAACGGCGCCTTTGATCATGATCAAGCCACGTTCCGCATCGGTTTTCATCACTTGCAAGTTCTGCGTAGTCACGCGCACAGAGCCCATGTGACCAGCCATTTTCTTGCCTTTGAAAACTTTACCCGGATCCTGACACTGACCAGTAGAGCCGTGCGGGCGGTGCGAAACAGATACACCGTGGGTCGCACGAAGGCCTTTGAAGTTGTGACGCTTCATAGCCCCTTGGAAACCTTTACCGATCGATGTGCCAGCGATATCCACGAACTGACCTTCAAGATAGTGGTCAGCGGTGATTTCAGCACCAACCTCGATCAGATTGTCAGCAGATACGCGGAACTCGGCAATTTTACGCTTCGGCTCTACTTTAGCCGCTGCGAAATGGCCACGCATGCCTTTGCTTGTGCGTTTTACTTTTGCTTTGCCTGCACCCAGCTGAACGGCGGTATAGCCATCACGCTCGGTGGTGCGCTGCGCAACAACTTGCACGTTTTCCATTTGAAGCACGGTAACAGGAATCTGCCGACCGTCCTCTAAGAACAACCGGGTCATGCCCAGTTTCTTGGCGATTACTCCAGAACGCATAATCTTGGCCCCCTAAAGCTTGATTTCAACGTCCACGCCAGCAGCAAGGTCGAGCTTCATCAGCGCGTCCACAGTCTGTGGTGTGGGGTTAACAATGTCCAACAGACGCTTGTGCGTCCGGATTTCGAATTGCTCGCGCGACTTTTTGTCGATGTGCGGGCCACGAAGAACCGTGAACTTTTCGATATGTGTCGGTAGCGGAATAGGACCGCGCACCGTAGCGCCCGTACGTTTGGCCGTATTAACGATTTCAGCTGTGCTGGCGTCCAGTACACGGAAATCGAAGGCTTTAAGCCGGATGCGAATATTTTGACTCTGCATTTTGTTGCCTCTGTGGCTGCAGTGAAAATTAAACGTGACCGAGGATCATACCTCGGTCACATGACTAAGTGCTCGAGTGCTTACTCGATGATTTTGGACACAACGCCCGAACCAACAGTACGGCCACCTTCGCGGATCGCGAAACGTAGTTTGTCTTCCATCGCGATTGGAGCGATCAGTTCAACGTCGAACTTCAGGTTGTCGCCCGGCATCACCATTTCCACGCCTTCAGGCAGGGTAACAGTACCGGTAACATCCGTTGTACGGAAGTAGAACTGTGGACGGTAGTTCTTGAAGAATGGCGTGTGACGACCGCCTTCTTCTTTAGTCAGAATATATACTTCTGCTTCGAACTTGGTGTGTGGCTTAACCGAACCCGGCTTAACCAGAACCTGACCGCGCTCAACCGAAGCACGGTCGATACCGCGGATAAGAACACCAACATTGTCGCCAGCTTCTCCACGGTCCAGCAATTTGCGGAACATTTCAACGCCGGTACAAGTTGTTTTAATGGTGTCTCTGATGCCGACGATTTCAAGTTCGTCACCAATATTAACAATGCCACGTTCAATACGGCCTGTTACAACAGTACCGCGACCGGAAATCGAGAACACATCCTCGATTGGCAGAAGGAACGGCTTGTCAATATCACGCTGTGGTATCGGGATGTACTCGTCGACAGCAGCCATCAGTTTAGCGATGGATTTTTCACCGATCTCTGGATCGCGATCTTCAAGTGCTGCAAGGGCAGAACCCATGATCACAGGAATGTCGTCGCCCGGGTAACCGTATTCGGTCAGAAGCTCACGAATTTCCATTTCAACCAGTTCCAACAACTCGTCGTCGTCAACCTGATCAACTTTATTCATGTAGACAACCATGTACGGAATGCCAACCTGACGACCGAGCAGGATGTGCTCGCGTGTCTGTGGCATAGGGCCGTCGGCTGCGTTCACAACCAGAATAGCGCCGTCCATCTGTGCCGCACCAGTGATCATGTTTTTCACATAATCGGCGTGGCCCGGGCAATCAACGTGAGCGTAGTGACGTGCTTCAGTCTCATACTCGACGTGTGCTGTCGAGATGGTGATCCCGCGTGCTTTTTCTTCTGGCGCTGAATCGATGCTGTCATACGACTGGAATTCACCGAACTGCTTGGTGATCGCCGCTGTCAGTGTCGTTTTACCGTGGTCAACGTGGCCGATTGTGCCGACGTTAACGTGTGGTTTGGTGCGTTCAAACTTTTCCTTACCCATGATAGGCCTCCATTAAATTTTGGTCAGGGTGCTGACCTGTGGTTTTCAGATCAGGCAAACTTTTCCTGAATTTCTTTCGAGATTGCAGCCGGGACCGCGTCGTAGTGGTCAAACTGCATACTAAAGTTCGCACGACCAGAGGACATGGAACGCAGGTTATTAATGTACCCGAACATGTTCGCAAGCGGTACAAAAGCGTCGATAACAATCGCGTTGCCGCGTGTATCCTGGCCCTGAACCATCCCGCGACGGGAAGTCAGATCGCCGATGATGCCGCCTGTATATTCTTCAGGTGTAATCACTTCGACTTTCATAATCGGCTCTAGCAACTTGGCGCCAGCGGCCCGCATACCTTCGCGCATCGCAGCACGTGCCGCAATTTCAAAGGCCAGAACGCTGGAGTCAACATCGTGGTATCCACCGTCGTACAAAACAACCTTGAAGTCGATAACCGGGAAGCCAGCCAGAGGGCCGCTGTCCATTACCGAAAGGATGCCTTTTTCAACGCCCGGGATGTATTCCTTGGGAATAGCACCACCAACGATTTTGGACTCGAAGGAATAACCTTCGCCCGGCTTGGTTGGCATCAACGTCATTTTGATGCGCGCGAACTGACCGGAACCACCAGATTGTTTCTTGTGGGTGTAGTCAACATCGGCTTCATGCGAAATAGTTTCGCGGTAAGCAACTTGCGGTGCACCAATGTTGGCCTCAACCTTGAATTCACGCCGTAGACGATCAACGAGGATGTCGAGGTGAAGCTCGCCCATGCCCTTCATGATTGTCTGACCGGATTCAAAATCGGTTTCAACGCGGAACGATGGATCTTCGGCGGCTAGACGTGCAAGACCGGCAGACATACGTTCTTGGTCGGCTTTGGTCTTAGGCTCGACAGCAATCTCGATCACTGGTTCAGGGAAAGTCATTGTTTCCAGAACCACCGGATCACTTGCCGAACAAAGTGTGTCGCCAGTTGTTGTGTCTTTCAGACCTGCAAGCGCAATAATGTCGCCGGCAAATGCTTCCGTGATCTCTTCGCGATCATTGGAGTGCATCATCATCATCCGGCCAACACGCTCTTTTTTCTCTTTAGTAGAGTTGTAGATGCCGTCGCCCTTGGTCAATGTACCCGAATAAACACGCACAAAAGTCAGCGTGCCAACAAACGGGTCGTTCATGATTTTGAACGCAAGACCAGAGAATGGCATGTCGTCGTCTGCACGACGCACGATATCACGAGTCTCGGTTTCATCACCCGGTTTGAAGCCCAGGTAATCAACAACGTCTAGCGGGCTAGGCAGGAAGTCGATCACACAGTTCAACAGCGGCTGAACACCTTTGTTTTTGAACGCGGAACCACACAGGATAGGCACGAAAGTCATCGAAATTGTGCCTGCGCGGATCAGCCTGCGAAGGGTGTCAACGTCTGGCTCGGTACCGTCTAGGTACGTTTCCATTACGTCGTCGTCCATTTCGACAGCTTTTTCGATCATCTCGCCGCGCATCTCGACAGCTTTATCTTTCAGGCTGTCGCGAATTTCGCGGATTTCCCAAGTAGAACCAAGATCCTCGCCTTCCCAAACCCATTCTTTCATGGTGATCAGGTCGATAAGGCCCTCAAACTCGTTTTCAGAACCGATTGGCATCTGAACTGGCAGAGGATTGCCACCAACGCGACTTTCAATCTGCTCTACGCAGTTGAAGAAGTCAGCGCCGACTTTGTCCATCTTGTTGACGAAAACAATACGCGGAACCTTGTACCGGTCGGCCTGACGCCAAACGGTTTCGGTCTGCGGCTCGACACCGGCGTTGGCATCCAGCAGCGCAATCGCGCCATCGAGAACTGCGAGGGAACGTTCAACTTCAATAGTGAAGTCAACGTGACCCGGAGTGTCGATGATGTTCATACGGTACTTGTCGGTCTGATCGACTTCACCGTCATCTGTACGCGCCCAGAAAGTCGTCGTAGCAGCGGAAGTGATGGTTATACCACGCTCCTGCTCCTGCTCCATCCAGTCCATAGTCGCGGCGCCATCATGCACCTCGCCAATGTTGTGGGACTTGCCAGTGTAATACAGAATGCGTTCGGTACAGGTAGTTTTACCCGCATCGATGTGCGCCATAATACCAAAGTTACGGTATTCCTTGAGGGGATATTCGCGAGCCATTGTTCTCGTCCTAAACCAAAATTACCAGCGGTAATGGCTGAATGCTTTGTTCGCATCGGCCATCTTGTGAGTGTCTTCGCGTTTCTTAACAGCGGAACCACGGGAGGAGGATGCATCCATCAATTCGCCTGCAAGACGCTCTTCCATAGTGTTTTCGTTGCGTGTACGCGCGGCTTTGATCAACCAGCGGATCGCAAGGGCCTCACGGCGCTCTGGGCGAACCTCAACGGGGATCTGGTACGTTGCACCACCAACACGGCGGGAGCGAACCTCGACCGATGGTTTGATGTTTTCCAGAGCCTCGTGGAACACCTCGACAGGTGCACGCTTCAGCTTGCCTTCAACGCGATCAAGGGCACCGTAAACGATACGCTCGGCGATGGATTTTTTACCGTCCATCATCAGGTTGTTCATGAATTTCGTCAGAATGCGGTCACCATATTTGGCGTCCGGCAAAACTATACGTTTCTCGGCGGCATGACGTCGGGACATACTGCTTTCTCCTTATTTAGGACGCTTGGCGCCGTATTTCGAACGACGTTGACGACGATCTTTAACGCCTTGGGTATCCAGCACACCGCGCAGAACGTGGTAACGGACACCGGGCAAATCTTTCACACGACCGCCACGGATAAGCACAACCGAGTGCTCCTGAAGGTTATGTTTCTCACCCGGAATATAGCAGATGACCTCAAAACCGTTTGTCAGGCGCACTTTGGCAACCTTACGCATGGCCGAGTTCGGCTTCTTGGGTGTCGTTGTATATACGCGCGTACAAACGCCGCGCTTCTGCGGACAAGCCTGCAGATGCATCGATTTCTGACGCTTTACTTTCGGCTTCCGCGGCTTGCGGATAAGCTGTTGTATCGTTGGCATTCGGCAATAACCCCGTGCAACCAGTTTCAACGCGCCATGCACCGAATGTGCAAAACGCCAAAATGCCGCGCCCAAAGTCTTACGACCCGAGTGCAGCGAAATTCCAGAGGATCGAGGTTTGAACCTAGATCTTGACCGCCAGATTGTGGCTTGTATCGGGTATCGGCAGTTGCCTCACCCGAGCGAGGGGATAAATAGAAGGAGTCGGGCGACTTGTCAACAGGTGTATAACAGGATTCATGCGTTGGTTTAAAAGTCGCGTATAACTCAAGTATTACTGAACATTTACGGCGTGCCTCTGTTGTTGATTACCCCCCCTTCCCGCCAACTTCAACCCAAGCCTTTCGGCACCGCGAATCCGCCTCTGGCGGTTTACACAAAGAGGGCCCATGGATAGTCTCAAGCGCAGGAATTATCGGAATATTCATAGATGCCGCGCAAACCCGAAGTCTGCCTTGTAAGCCCTGCCCGTAATGAGGGCCCGTTCCTGCTGGAATGGATCGCATGGCATCGCGCGATAGGGTTTGATGATATTGTAGTGTTAACGCATGACTGCACGGACGGCTCCGACGATATGCTGGATGCATTGGAGGAACTCGGGCTGGTTCGCCATCTGCGCCACTACCCGCGTAAAAACGAATCTCCGGTTCGGAACGCTTATCGAAAAGCACACAAAGACCCGCGGGTTCTCGCTGCTGATTGGGTGATGGCGATGGATATAGATGAATACTTACAGGTTTTTGTCGGTGATGGCACAATCCACGATCTTGTCGTGAATAATGGGCAAAACTGTCTTGGCATGGCGATCAATTGGAAAGCTTTCGGAAGCAATGGCATCAACAAATGGCAAGACAAGTTTCTTAGACATCAGTTTACGCGAGCGGCTGACGGGCAGGTCGAGGCTAACGTGTTTTTCAAATCCATCTTTCGCGATTTACATTTGTTTGGCCGACTGGAGGAACACGGCCCTGTCAATTTTTCTAAGGACTGGGGCGGGGCGAACATCTGGGTTGATAGCGAAGGTGTGCATATCAAGGCCATCCGGCTAACCAAACCACCGCAACATTATCGGGAAAGCGCCAAACGACGGATTACGCATTCAGCGGCACAGGTTAATCATTACGCAATCAAATCACTGGAGAGTTTTTCCCTGAAAGGAACCCAATTGAGCGGGTCTCAGAGAATACACCGGCACAACGCGGAGTTTTTGGCGCTATATGATTGCAACGATATCGAAGACCTGTCTGCTCAATCCCGAGAGGACGCATTTGAGGCTGAATACAAAAAACTGGTTGATCATGACCACATATTTAAAATGCACCATAACTGTTGCGCAAATTATGTGAAGCGACTGTCTAAGCTAACCAATACCGCACCAAACGATGATCCACGGTTTTTGAAGCACAAAGCGCTCGCTGGCGATTATTGGCGATCAGACTAAGCCAACAAAAAAGCCCCGCCGTTTCCAGCGGGGCTTTTTTAATTCTGGGTTGCTGCGACTAGTTGAACAGGCTTGCAGCGTCCGTAGGTGGCTTCTCTTCTGCTGTCTTGTCCTCGAGGGCTGCGACTGCAACCGCCTCGGCTTGACGCTGTGCGATGATCTTGGCGTCGCGCAGTGTTGCGATCCGTTTGATCTCAAACGTTGCCGAACCCGTACCAGCCGGAATAAGGCGACCAACGATCACGTTCTCTTTCAGGCCGATCAGCTTGTCAACCTTACCTTGCGTGGCAGCCTCGGTCAGAACCCGTGTGGTTTCCTGGAACGATGCCGCAGAGATGAACGAGCGTGTCTGCAAGCTGGCCTTGGTGATGCCAAGCAGGATCGGGCCACCGGTTGCCGGCTCGCGACCGTTGGCAACGGCTTCCTCGTTTGCCTCCACGAACTCGGCTTTGTCGACATGCTCGCCTTTCAGCAAGGTTGTGCCACCGGACGTTGCAATTTCCCATTTCTGGAGCATCTGGCGAACAATAACCTCGATGTGCTTGTCGTTGATTTTCACACCTTGCAAACGATACACCGCCTGAACTTCGTCGATCATATAGTCAGCCAAAGCCTCGACGCCCATAACATTCAGAATGTCATGCGGGGCCGGATTGCCGTCCATCAGGTATTCGCCCTTCTGGATGAAATCCCCTTCCTGAACAGGAATGTGCTTACCTTTTGGCACCATATATTCGACCGGTTCCTGCGTGTCATCCACAGGCACAATCGAGATACGACGTTTGTTCTTGTAGTCCTTGCCAAAGGTCACGTGGCCATCAATCTCGGCGATGATCGCGTGGTCTTTAGGGCGACGGGCCTCGAACAACTCGGCAACACGCGGCAGACCACCGGTGATGTCTTTTGTCTTGGCACCCTCGCGCGGGATACGTGCGATAACGTCACCGGCTTTGATCTCTTGGCCGTCTTCAACGGACAAAATCGCATCAACCGACATAGTGTGAACTTCGGGGTGGCCATTTGCCAGACGAACGGGTTCGCCGGTTTCAGGGTCCATCACGATGATCTCGGGTTTCAGGTCGTTGCCTTTAGGGGCGGTGCGCCAATCCATAACGATACGCTGGGTCATGCCCGTCGCATCATCGGTTTCTTCACGGATAGACATGCCTGGCATCAGGTCGACGAACTTCGCCACACCGGCTTGTTCCGCGATAATTGGCAGCGCATACGGATCCCATTCAAACAGCTTCTCGCCACGCTTGATTTTCTTACCCTTCTTGACCAGCACGGTTGTGCCGTATGTCAATTTGTAAGACGCGCGCTCGCCACCGTTTTCATCGACGATCACCAGCTCCATGTTACGACCCATCACGACCTGCTCTTTATCAGCATTTACGATGATGCTCGCTTTGCGGAACTCGACTTTACCCTCGCTGTTGGATTCCTGGAACGACTGCGAGCCACCCTGCGCGATACCACCAATGTGGAATGTACGCATGGTCAACTGTGTGCCCGGCTCGCCGATCGACTGCGCGGCGATAATGCCGACAGCCTCGCCCGGATTAACCCGGGTACCACGTGCCAAATCACGACCATAACAAGTGGCGCAAATGCCATCATCAGCTTCACAAGTCAGCGGGCTGCGGATCAGCATCGAGGGAACGTTGGCTTCCTCGACAGCCTCGGATGCACGCTCGTCCATCAATTCGTTGCGACGAACAAGGATTTCACCGGTTTTCGGATGTAGAACATCTTCGGCCGCGGTACGACCCAGAATGCGTTCAGACATGGAGCTGATGATTTCCCCATCGCTGACAGCAGCCTTCGCCGTGATCGAGCGTTCGGTGCCACAATCGTCAATCTTAACGATACAATCCTGTGCCACATCCACCAGACGACGTGTCAGGTAACCGGAGTTAGCCGTTTTCAACGCCGTATCCGCCAGACCTTTACGCGCCCCGTGGGTGGAGTTGAAGTACTCCAGCACCGAAAGACCCTCTTTAAAGTTCGAGATAATCGGTGTTTCGATGATCTCGCCGTTAGGCTTGGCCATCAAACCGCGCATCCCGCCCAGCTGTTTCATCTGCGCAGGGGAGCCACGCGCACCGGAGTGGGACATCATGTAAACCGAGTTCGGCTCCATTTCAGAACCGTCTTTATCAAGGTGCGTTTTCGAAATCTCGCCCATCATCGCTTCCGCAACAACGTCGGAACATTTCGACCAGGCATCGACAACTTTGTTATATTTCTCGCCCTGAGTAATCAGGCCGTCCATATACTGTTTCTCGAATTCTTTAACCTGATCGCGGGTCGCGTTCACCAAATCCCATTTGGTGTCAGGGATGATGATGTCATCCTTACCAAACGAAATACCGGCCTTGAAGGACTCGTGGAAACCGAGCGTCATGATCTGGTCACAGAAAATAACGGATTCTTTCTGGCCACAGTGACGGTAAACCACATCAATCACATCGCCGACTTCCTTCTTGCGAAGCAGACGGTTCACGATCGAGAACGGAGCCTTGTGGTTTTTTGGTAGCAACTGGCCAAGACGCAAACGGCCCGGCGTGGTTTCTACACGTTCCATATAGGCGTTGCCCTCGGCGTCGATCTGCTCGATCCGTGCGGTGATTTTGGCGTGCAAATGCACAACGCCATTGTTCAACGCGTGGTCGACCTCTGCCATGGAAGCGAAGGCCATGCCCTCACCCACCATACCTTTACGCTCGAGCGTAATGTAGTAGAGGCCCAAAATCATATCCTGCGAAGGAACGATAATCGGTTTGCCGTTGGATGGTGACAGAACGTTGTTTGTCGACATCATCAGAACACGGGTTTCCAACTGCGCCTCGAGGCTCAGGGGAATGTGAACCGCCATTTGGTCGCCGTCGAAATCGGCGTTGAACGCGGCACAAACCAGCGGGTGAAGCTGGATGGCTTTACCCTCGATCAGAACAGGTTCGAACGCCTGAATGCCCAAACGGTGCAGCGTTGGCGCACGGTTCAGCATGACCGGATGCTCGCGGATAACCTCGTCGAGGATATCCCAAACTTCTGGACGCTCTTTTTCAACCAGCTTCTTGGCCTGCTTCACAGTTGTGGACAGACCTTTGGCTTCAAGACGCGAGTAGATGAACGGTTTGAACAGCTCCAACGCCATCTTCTTGGGAAGACCACATTGATGCAGTTTCAATTCCGGACCAGTCACAATGACCGAGCGACCCGAGAAATCGACGCGTTTGCCCAAAAGGTTCTGGCGGAAACGGCCCTGTTTACCTTTCAGCATGTCGGACAGCGATTTCAACGGACGCTTGTTGGCACCCGTGATTACGCGACCACGACGGCCGTTGTCGAACAGCGCATCCACAGATTCCTGCAACATGCGTTTCTCGTTGCGGATGATGATATCCGGCGCACGAAGCTCGATCAGGCGTTTAAGACGGTTGTTACGGTTGATAACGCGGCGGTACAGATCGTTCAGATCCGACGTTGCGAAACGGCCACCGTCTAGTGGAACCAATGGGCGCAATTCTGGCGGGATCACAGGGATCACGGTCAGAACCATCCACTCGGGACGGTTGCCGGAACCACGGAAGTTTTCAACAAGTTTTAGGCGCTTGATGATTTTCTTTGGTTTCAGCTCGCCAGTTGCCACGGCCAGATCAGCACGCAGCTGTTCGGCTTCGGCGTCCAGATCAATCGCAGCCAGCATTTCGCGGATGGCTTCAGCACCGATACCGGCGGTGAAAGCGTCATCGCCGAACTGGTCCTGCGCATCCATGAACTCTTCTTCGGTCATAAGCTGGCCGTGGTTCAGGTCTGTAAGACCCGGCTCGATCACAACATACTGTTCAAAGTACAGGATGCGTTCCAGATCGCGCAAAGTCATGTCCAGCATCAGACCGATGCGGGATGGCAGCGATTTGAGGAACCAGATGTGGGCCACAGGAGCGGCAAGGTCGATGTGACCCATGCGCTCGCGGCGGACCTTCTGCAAAGTTACCTCAACACCACATTTCTCGCAGGTAACACCGCGATACTTCATGCGTTTATATTTTCCGCACAGGCATTCATAATCTTTGATCGGGCCAAAGATACGCGCGCAGAAAAGACCGTCGCGTTCTGGCTTGAACGTACGATAGTTGATGGTTTCCGGCTTTTTAATCTCGCCGAAAGACCATGACAAAATCCGCTCTGGCGAGGCCAGAGAGATTTTGATTTCGTCAAAAGTCTTCACTGGCTGGACCGCATTAAACGGGTTGTTTGTGATTTCGTGGTTCATGATTCATCCTCCGAATTCAGTAACTCGATATTCAAACCGAGCGAGCGGATTTCCTTGACCAATACGTTGAACGATTCTGGCACGCCAGCCTCGAAGTTGTCCTCGCCTTTGACGATGCTTTCGTACACTTTGGTACGGCCAGCAACATCATCCGACTTGACTGTCAACATCTCCTGCAAGGTGTATGCAGCGCCGTAGGCTTCAAGTGCCCAGACCTCCATCTCGCCGAAGCGCTGGCCACCGAACTGCGCTTTACCACCCAGCGGCTGCTGGGTCACGAGGCTGTACGGACCAGTGGAACGCGCGTGGATTTTGTCGTCCACGAGGTGATGCAGTTTCAGGATATACTTCATGCCAACAGTGACAGGGCGCGTAAACTGCTCGCCTGTGAGACCGTCAAACAGAATTGACTGACCGGATGTATCCAGCCCTGCACGGATCAGCGCATCGTTCACGTCTGCCTCTTTGGCACCGTCAAAAACAGGCGTTGCGATTGGCACACCGTTGGTGACATTGCCCGCAGCTTCGAGAAGCTCGTCCTGATCCATTTTAGCCAGAACCTCGTCATAGAGGTCAGCGCCGTAAGCCACTTTCATAGTGTCCTGAACAGGCGTCATATCACCGGAACGCTGGTATTCCTGCAACGCATCACCGATGGCTTTACCCAGACCGCGCGCGGCCCAACCCATATGCGTTTCAAGAATTTGGCCAACGTTCATACGCGACGGCACACCCAGCGGGTTCAGACAGAAATCGACCGGCGTACCATCGGCGAGGAATGGCATATCCTCTTCCGGTACAACGCGGGAAATAACGCCTTTGTTGCCGTGGCGACCAGCCATTTTATCACCGGGCTGAAGCTTGCGCTTCACGGCAATAAAGACTTTGACCATTTTCATAACACCTGGCATCAGATCATCGCCGCGGCGAATTTTCTCGACCTTGTCGTCGAAACGCGCCTGCAATGCAGCCTTCTGCGCTTCGTACTGCGCGTTCAGGGCTTCAACTTCAGACGCATCCTTGTCTTCCGACAATGCAAGCTGCCACCATTGACCACGGCTTAGGGTTTCCAGCAGTTCCTCGGTAATCTGGGAACCGGGTTTCACGCCTTTGGGGCCTTTAACGGCCTTCTTGCCAAGGATCAGCACCTTCAGACGGTTGTAAATGTTGCGATCATAAATCGCCAACTCGTCGTCGCGGTCACGGCTTAGTTGTTCAACGTCTTCACGCTCGATCTGGAGGGCACGTTCGTCCTTCTCCACACCGTGGCGGTTGAATACGCGAACTTCTACAACCGTACCAAAGTCACCAGGTTTCAGGCGCATGGATGTGTCGCGAACGTCGGAGGCTTTCTCGCCAAAGATCGCACGAAGAAGTTTTTCTTCCGGCGTCATCGGGCTTTCGCCTTTTGGCGTGATTTTACCAACCAGAATGTCACCCGGGCCAACTTCGGCACCGATATAAACGATCCCTGCTTCGTCGAGGTTGCGTAGTGCTTCCTCACCGACATTCGGAATATCGCGGGTGATTTCTTCTGGTCCTAGTTTGGTGTCACGGGCGGCGACTTCGAATTCCTCGATGTGGATCGAGGTGAAGACGTCATCCTTAACAATACGCTCGGAGATCAGAATTGAATCTTCGTAGTTGTAGCCATTCCAAGGCATAAACGCGACGAGCACGTTTTTACCAAGCGCCAATTCACCGATATCAGTCGATGGACCGTCAGCAATAACTTCGCCCTTCCGAACCTTGTCACCAACCTTCACCAGTGGGCGTTGGTTAATACAGGTGTTCTGGTTCGAGCGCTGGAATTTACGCAGACGATAGATGTCCACGCCCGGATCGCCCGGCTCCATATCTTCGGTGGCTTTGACAACGATACGCATCGCGTCAACTTGGTCGATGATACCGCCACGCTTGGCCGTAATCGCAGCACCGGAATCCCGAGCCACAATTTCCTCGATACCGGTACCAACCAGCGGAGCCTCGGCCTTAATTAGCGGCACAGCCTGACGCATCATGTTGGAACCCATCAAGGCCCTGTTCGCATCGTCGTTCTCTAGGAACGGGATCAGCGAGGCCGCAACCGACACCAGTTGGCGCGGGCTAACGTCCATAAGATCGACGTCTTCAGCCAAGCTCAACTTATAGTCGCCAGACGCACGGGTCGAAACCAGATCGTTGACAAAACGACCATTTTCGTCGATCTGCGCGTTGGCCTGCGCCACAACGTGACGCATTTCTTCGGTCGCGGACATGTACTGAACTTCGTCCGTTACCTGACCGTTAATAACCTTGCGATAAGGTGTTTCGATGAAGCCGTATTTGTTAACTTTCGCGAAAGAAGCGAGGGAGTTGATTAGACCAATGTTCGGCCCCTCCGGCGTTTCAATCGGACACATACGACCGTAATGCGTTGCGTGAACGTCGCGAACTTCAAAGCCCGCACGTTCGCGTGTCAGACCACCAGGTCCAAGCGCTGAAAGGCGACGTTTGTGGGTCACCTCGGACAGCGGGTTGGTTTGGTCCATGAACTGCGACAGCTGCGAGGAGCCGAAGAATTCACGAACAGCAGCCGCTGCCGGTTTGGCGTTGATCAGGTCTTGCGGCATGATCGTGTCGATTTCAACGGAAGACATACGTTCCTTGATAGCGCGCTCCATACGAAGCAGGCCAACGCGGTACTGGTTTTCCATCAGCTCGCCAACGGAACGCACACGACGGTTGCCAAGGTGGTCGATGTCGTCGATGCCGCCTTTGCCGTCGCGAAGATCGGCTAGCGCTTTGACAACGGAAATGATGTCTTCTTTACGCAAAATCCGCAACTCGTCTGGTGCATCGAGATTAAGACGCATGTTCATTTTCACACGACCAACAGCCGACAAGTCGTAGCGATCATTATTGAAGAACATGCTTTCGAACATTGCAGCCGAGGCTTCAACGGTCGGAGGCTCGCCCGGACGCATAACGCGGTAAATATCCATGAGCGCGCCGTCGCGGTTCATGTTTTTATCAACCGCCATTGTGTTGCGGATATAGCCGCCAACATTGATGTTATCGATGTCCAGTGTCGGAATGTCGGTCACACCATTGTCGAGCAAGGTTTTCAGCGTACCGGAAACCTCTTCGGTTTTCGCATCGATATCCCATGTCAACTCACCACCGGCTTCGACCCAGATCTCGCCAGTTTTTTCGTTGATGATGTCTTTTGCGGAGTAACGGCCAATGATCTGATCGAACGGGACGAGGATGTTTTTAACTTTACCCTCATCGATCAGTTTCTTGACTGTGCGCGGTGTCACCTTCTTGCCAGCTTCGGCAATAACTTCACCGGTTTTCGCATCAATAATGTCGAACAAAGGCTTGGTGCCCTTGACGCGCTCGGGGAAGAACTTGGTGGTCCAACCCTTTTTCTTTTTGTTCTGCTTGTATTTCACGGTCTCGTAATACGCGTCGCAAATGCCTTCCTGATCCAGACCCAGCGCATAAAGCAGCGTGGTTACAGGAAGTTTACGGCGACGGTCGATCCGTGCGTAAATAATGTCTTTGGCGTCGAACTCGAAGTCCAGCCAGCTACCGCGGTAGGGAATGATCCGCGAGGTGAACAGCAATTTGCCCGAACTGTGGGTTTTACCCTTGTCATGGTCAAAGAACACACCGGGCGAGCGGTGCATCTGGGAAACGATCACACGCTCGGTGCCGTTAACCACAAATGTGCCGTTCGGTGTCATCAGGGGCATCTCGCCCATGAACACGTCTTGCTCTTTGATGTCCTTGACCGAGCGTGCGCCCGTATCTTCGTCCACATCAAACACGATCAGACGGAGAGTAACCTTCAGCGGGGCGCCATATGTCATGTCGCGCTGCATGCACTCTTCTACGTCGTACTTCGGCTTCTCGAGCGTGTACTTGACGAACTCCAGAACCGAAGTTTCGTTGAAATCCTTGATCGGGAAGACCGACTGGAAAACAGCGTTGATACCTTGGCCGTCCATCGGTTCATCTTGATCGCCGGAATTGAGGAAAAGTTTATATGAACTTTTCTGAACCTGAATAAGGTTCGGCATTACCGCTACTTCGCGGATTTTGCCATAATACTTACGGACACGTTTGTGGCCTGAATGCGTCTTGGGCATGCTAATCCTAACTTAGTTTTCAACGCCCGACATGCGACTGGGAACGCATATCAAAGCCTTGCGGCGACACCTACCAATTCTTGCGAAACTCCCACATCTCGCTTCCGGAAGGTCTGCACCTTTCAAGATAGTCAGCAACTACCTTGAGAGACGCAAACAGCCGGACCCGATTAAAACCGGATCCAGCCTTGTTTTGTTAACGCAGCGAACGCCGCGTCAAATTATTTAATCTCGACAGTTGCGCCAGCAGCTTCAAGCTTGCCTTTGATCTCTTCAGCTTCAGCTTTGGAAACGGCTTCTTTAACGGTTTTGCCGCCTGCGTCTACAACGTCTTTAGCTTCTTTGAGGCCCAGGCCAGTGATGGCGCGAACTTCTTTGATCACGGCGATTTTCTTCTCTCCAAAGGAAACCAGAATAACGTCGAACTCGTCTTTTTCAGCAGCAGCTTCACCAGCGTCAGCAGCAGCCATTACAACAGCGCCACCAGCAGCAGGCTCGATGCCGTACTCGTCTTTAAGGATATTTTTTAGTTCTGCAGCTTCGAGAAGGGTAAGACCCACGATCTCTTCAGCCATTTTTTTCAGATCAGCCATTTTACTTTTCCGTTTCAGTTTCGATGTGTTCCAGTGTCGTTCTTGCGAACTCTTCCGGCCCAACAATTGCATTAAGACTTACGCCGCTGCCCGATCTTCGAGGGTAGAAAGAATACCCGCGATGTTCGAAGCAGGCGCGCCAATCGCACCAGCGATGTTGCTAGCAGGAGCACCCAATATCGAAGCGATAGAAGCAAGAAGCTCATCACGCGACGGCATGGCTGCAACCATTTTAACACCGGCTGGGTCGAGAACGTCCTCACCCATGGATCCGCCTAGAACAACGAGTTTGTCGTTGTCTTTGACAAAGGCTTGAACAGCTTTCGCTGCTGCAACCGGATCGTCCGAGTATGCGAAGACAGTCATTCCTGTAAGCAAATCGGCCATAGCAGCGGTCGGTTTGCCCTCAAGAGCGATTTTGGCGAGCTTGTTTTTGGCGACACGTACGGCTCCACCGGCATCGCTTACGCGATGACGTAGATCCGACATCTCTGCAACTGTGAGGCCTTCATAGCGTGCAACTACGACGACACCAGAGTCCGTAAAGATTTGACCGAGTTCTTCGATCACGCCTTCTTTTTGGGCTCTATCCACAATATTACTCCAAATTATAGAAGGGTCTCCCCTTCCGGCTCATATTCACTGAAACTTACGTTCCAGCGTTCGGGTGTCCAGGTTCCCGCCAAATTCGCCCGAGTGCTAAACCCGTTTGATTCTGATCGTTCCCCGTCTCAGGCAGGAATTACGACCCGAAGGTCACCCGCCATCTTGGACAGTTGGGCTATTGCTAGCCCGAAACATCCCCCGCCGTTAAGCGAGGGAATTCTTTATTCGGCGACAGCTTTGCTGACGTCGATTGATACGCCCGGGCCCATAGTGGAGCTAAGCGAAATCTTTTTCATATAGGCGCCTTTGGCACCGGATGGGCGGGCTTTGTGAACCGCCGCAACAAACGCTTTAACATTAGCGACCATAGCCGCCTCGTCAAACGATGCTTTGCCGATACCAGCGTGTACAACACCGGCTTTTTCAGCACGGAACTGCACTTCGCCACCTTTGGCAGCTTCAACAGCAGCCTTGATGTCCATAGTAACAGTACCAACCCGCGGGTTTGGCATCAGGTTGCGTGGGCCAAGAATTTTGCCCAGACGACCAACGATTGGCATCATGTCCGGCGTGGCAATACAACGATCGAAATCGAGGTTGCCCTGCTGAATGCTTTCCATCAGGTCTTCTGCACCAACGATGTCTGCACCAGCCGCTTTGGCCTCGTCAGCTTTCGCATCACGGGCAAAAACAGCTACGCGCATTGTTTTACCCGAGCCGGATGGCAAGGACACAACACCGCGAACCATCTGGTCGGCGTGGCGCGGGTCAACACCCAGCACCATTGCAATTTCAATTGTCTCGTCGAATTTAGCCGTCGCATTGGCCTTAACCAGTGCCACAGCCTCTTCAACAGTTACATTGGCGCTTTCGCCAAATGCTGCCTTGGCAGCCGTAAAACGTTTTCCAACTTTAGCCATTTTGATTACCCCTTAACCTCGATGCCCATGGAACGAGCGGAGCCTTCGATGATCAGCATCGCGGCATTAATATCGTTCGCATTCAAATCAACCATTTTGGCTTCGGCGATTTCTTTAACCTGCTTGCGCGTCACAGAACCGGCAATCTCTTTGCCCGGATTGCTCGAAGCGGATTTCAGCTTCGCAGCTTTCTTCAGCATGTACGACGCAGGCGGCGTTTTGATTTCCATGGTGAAGGATTTATCAACATAATATGTGATAACAGTCGGGCAAGGCGCGCCGACTTCCAAATCCTGTGTCTTGGCGTTAAACGCCTTACAGAATTCCATGATGTTGATACCGCGTTGACCCAATGCAGGACCGACGGGGGGGGATGGATTGGCTTTACCCGCAGGAACCTGCAGCTTTAGCGTACCAGCAACTTTTTTAGCCATTACGGCCTCCTATTTATCACTGCTGACCGAACCGTCCGGTCAACACGTTTAGTGGTTCGGCTTGCGCGTACGCGTACCTCCCACAGGCATCATCAGGTTTGCTTTTTAACCTGCATGAATTCCAGTTCGACAGGCGTCGCCCGTCCAAAAATCGAGACGGTCACCTTCAGGCGCTCGTTCTCGTTGTCTACATCTTCGACCATACCGCTGAAACCCTCGAACGGGCCATCGGCCACATCGACCTTCTCGCCAATCTCGAACGAAATCATCGAGCGCGGCTGTTCAGCGCTTTCCTCAACCTGATTCAACAGTCGCGCAACTTCGGCGTCGCGCATTGGAACCGGCTTGCCCATCGGACCAAGAAATCCCATGACGCGGTTGGTGTCGTTAATCAGGTGGTAGGCCTTGTCGGACATCTCCATACGCACGAGGATATACCCCGGCATAAAGCGTTTCTCGACTTGAACCTTCTTGCCCTTGCGGACTTCAATAACTTCCTCAGTCGGGACCAGAACTTCGACGATATCATCCTCGAGACCATTCTGTGCTGCGGATTCACGGATCGACTCTGCGATCTTTTTCTCGAAGTTCGAGAGAACGCTCACCGAATACCAGCGTAATGCCATAGTTGCTCGACCTTTAGTTATCAGAACGCCACGCGTCCATTTTATTCAAATTATCAAAGGCTTGCGCCAAGTTTCCAAAACAAAACAGAGCGTACGGACGAATCGAAGCACGCTCTTGTCAGGTAGGAGTTCGCGCATATACCGCGCTACCCCAATGAAATCAAGAGGCTAAGCGCAGGATTGTGTCTAATGCAAAGCGAATACCGATATCCGCAATAGAGAAGAAAGTCGCCGCAACGATCACCATTACGAACACCATGCCGGTGGTCAAAAGCGTCTCGCGCTGGCTCGGCCAGACGACCTTGGAAACTTCGGCCCGTACTTGCTGTGCAAACTGCAATGGGTTGGCTTTAGCCATGTCTGCGACTCCTGAAATTCTGTGAATGCATTCGTTGTGCCTGACATACGCCTTCCGAAAGGGGAATTCAAGTGTGGTTTGATCGAGTCAACCTTACGATTCCGGTCAATTTTAACGCATACCCGACACAAACCAAACACGCCAACTTTTAGAATACGTGCAAATGTAGGGTGCGTGGTTTCCACGCACCGCTATAGAAGTCAAAACTACTTTGAAAGTCCCATGCTTTGACCCGCTGCCGAAAGATCGCATTTGAATGAACGTCCCGTAACGATCTTTCTGTTCGGTTCGCGCAAGCACCCGTTTTTGTCGGTGTAGCGCTTAGGTCGCGCCTGCCAGACCTCAAATTTATCTTGTGACATTGCCCGCAACAAAACGACCTGATTGAGGTCAAGGTAACCAGAACTTGGTAGTTCATTATCCTGCTGCCATTGGCGAATAGCAGCACGGCTGCCGTTACCAAATATCCCGTCAACGCCGCGTGTGTTGTAATTGAGCAGCACAAGGCGGCGCTGGATTTCACGGCGCTCGGTGCGGGTTAGCGCAAGCGCCTTCTCAATGGCGAGGGTTGCGGGCACCGCAGCGGGTGCGGGTTTTTCACCCACAGCCATTTTCTCGAATTCGGTGATTTCCACCAGAACCGTATCAAGTTCCGTAACTTCAAACGCATCAAGTGTCGGGGTCACATCAGCATTGCCGACATACGCATCAACGTTGGTCAGGGACATGCCGTCGCGATTAATAACCATGTCGAACTGCCCATAGATGGATTTCTCACCGCCCCCCGATATGATCGGAGTGCAATCAATGATCGCGATAATGGCTTCGCGCAACAATCTACGCTCGCTCTTCGAGAGGGTCGCGGGGGACACAAGGTCAGGCAAATTCGAAATGTCACCGTTGGTATTTAACTCTACGCGCAACACAACCTCGTCGCTAGGACCAATGCGCTCGGCGGGTGCAACGTAGCAACGCAGCAAGCTTTGCTCTAAAAGCTGGGTAATAATGGATTTTTGCGCACGCGATTGCGCGGTGGTCACACCGGGAATCGCCAATGCCAAAGACAGCAGTAATGTGCTGACAATCAGGGCCGTTTTATTTTGCATTTTAATAAAATGCGTCATTCTTAGTCAAAAGCCTCGTTTAATACCGCGCTAAATCGCGGGGCGGTTTTTTTGAATTTTCAAAAACTGGTTAATCGCGCAGCAAGCCCAATACGGTACGAATGCTGTACCTTAAAAAATATTTGTGGCAATATGAGGGCACTGGCAGGGGCTAAGAGACTCGAACTCTTGACCTTCGGTTTTGGAGACCGGCGCTCTACCAACTGAGCTAAACCCCTGTACCGTGCGTGGGATGGAATACGGGGAATTGCGAGGGGATGCAAGGGGGATGCATGGAAATTCAAATATCATATTCGGCCTTTGTATTCACGCGCCGGAACCGGTCGATTTTCGGCCCCAAAATTGCCGCTTAGGGCTTTGTTTTTGACTTGGGCGCGGCTGGTTCTTCAAACAAATCCTCGATGAAATGGCTGATAAGCTGGGTGCGGCCACTTACGCCTGCCTTTTGGTAAATCGCGTTGCACTGGGCCTTGATAGTGCCCAAACTTTTGCCGCGCGCCTCTGCAATCTCGGAATTCGACAGGCCCTTGATCGTGAACAATGCCACGTCTTTTTCGGAAGGCGATAGCCCCCACTCCTCGAAGCGGCTGGTCATAAGCTGGTGGAATTGCCCCGAGGCCGCCAGCATCCGGTTATCAACCTCGCGTATGCTGGCGCTTATGTTTTTCAACACGACGATGCCCAGAAATGCGCCCAGCATCAGGCCGATGATGGTCACCAGTTGCACGGTTTCGCGATACTCCCAGCTAACCGTAACTTTGCGGATGCCGAAAATTTCCAACGCCATATCGACGATATAAAACAGGGAAAACGCCACTTGCAGGAAAACGATTACGGCAAGCAAAAGGGAACTGACGCGTATGCCGGAAATATTAAACAACAGCCGCCCCTTCAAAAAGAAACTTTAAATAGAGCGCCACTATAGCAATCAGTTACGGGCACGGCCACCTGCATTGCCGTTATTTCCGATACCATTACCACCTTTATTGTTATTCCAGCCAGATGCTTTGGCATGGGCGTTAACTTTTGCTGGAAGCCGCCCAATGCTCTCCTGCGCAAAATCACGCAAGATTTCGCCTGTTGTCGGGTTAATAACGATTTCACGAATTTCCGTTGCCGAATATGCAATGATATGTGCGCGGCCCAGGAATGTGCGGGAGATTTCAATATAGGTGAAGCCGTCGGCGGTTAGCTGATCAATCAAATCCTGCACAGTTTGTAGAATAGCGATTTTCGGCGCCTCGATAACGATCTGAACCCGAGGCAACACATCGACGCCGTCACCAGAGGATTGCGCAAAAGATCCGCCCGCGCTTAGCATTACGGCCATCATCGAAGTGGCTAGAAGTTTCCCTGAACGCATTTTGGACCCCAATGGTTAAACCTGAAATTAGTTACAAATTTTACACGCGCGACGCAACGATACAGCCAAAGTACACTTTCACCAAGCTACTTCGCTACGTCGGTATTTTTGTGAAGAGGCCCGCTTATGCTGCGGCCCCCTTCAAATTTACCGGCAATAAGCCCGGATATTAATTATTGAGCATATCCCAAAGCGCAATCAGCGCTTCGTAGGAAAGTTCGTCAAGGCCCACTTCAACTGCCGCCTCGTCTTC